>Ga0207865_100162_pt1 | contig 81635 bp, 88 predicted proteins | sample HigsolmetaAR204D_FD_184836 | JGI IMG/M metagenome (GOLD analysis project Ga0207865, IMG submission 184836) | Ionic liquid and high solid enriched microbial communities from the Joint BioEnergy Institute, USA - AR20-4-D (SPAdes) (version 2) ... | reverse complement strand
ATCCCGCGGAAAGCTCCGTCAAGGTTGACGAACCGCCTAGTGCGGACCCGCATGCTAGGTGGTGTGAGGGGACGGGGGTTAGCCGCCCCCTCCTACTCGATGCTGCGCCCGGCATGGGCACAAACGTTGAGCGCACCGGCCGCTGCGCATGTGAGCGCCCGGCGCGCCAAAAATAGGGGCGATACGCCGGCGCGAAAAATTCCGGACGGGGACCGGCGGGCGTCAGGCCCCCCTCAGGAGACGGAAAATTTATGCCTAAAGCAATGAATATGAAAGGATTTTCGTCAATGGCCTAGAAATTAAAAAGAAAAATCTCCTTCGGAAGGTGACCCGGATGGAAAAGAAAGCGATCGTTATCAAGGCCATTGAATATATGAAAGACCATTTGGATGAAGAAATTACCACGGAAGAATTATCGAAATATGTGGGGTACAGCCCCTACCATTTTGTCCGGATTTTTAAGGAAGTCACCGGCGTGTCGCCCCGCCATTATTTGTCGGCGCTGCGGATTGAAGCGGGCAAAAAAATATTGGCCGATTCATCCTCATCCATATTGAAGGCGTCGTTATCCGTCGGGTATCGGAGCATGGGAACCTTCAGTTCCCTTTTCAAACAATATGTCGGTCTGCCGCCGAAACAATATCAAAACAGCATCCAAGATTTGTACGGGTTTTTGAATGCCTACGATTTTCAAGAAACGGACCGGGCGTTTCAACCACCCCATCCTTCCGTCGTCTGCCATCTTGAACCGCCGGAAAAGTTTAACGGGATCATTTTTGTAGGTTTGTTTCCGAGGCCGATTCCGGACGAGCGCCCCGTTGCCGGCACGGCGCTAAAGCCCGGTGAAACGACATGTGCCTTTTATCATGTGCCGGACGGCACGTATTATGCTTTGGCCGCAGCGATCTCCTGGAGCCTGAATCCAAAAGACTATTTTTTGTTAAACCGTGCCCTTCGCGGGAAAGCCGAACGACCCGTGGCCGTGAAACAGGGGTCCCAATCCGTCGTAAGGATCAAGCTGCGCGAGCCGTTGCCCTATGATCCCCCGATTTTGATCAATCTGCCCAGATTGTTGTTTGAAAAAGTAAAGGGGGCAAACAAGAAGAAAAATGATTCCGATTTTTTTGATAAAGTAAAGGAAAACAATACGTAGGAGGTGGGCAGCGGCACAGGTCTGAATTTGCCGGTCCGGAAAGTCTTCAGGCACCACGGCCGATTGCTTGACGGGTGTTTTGCAAGAAAGACATTCCAAAATTTCTGCCATCCGATGATGTCCGGGAAAGAGGCGTGAATTCGTATCATCCTTCCAAGCCTGTCGTCCTGCCGGCCATTCCGTCATGTCAAAAAAGCGGGTTGGGATCGAGAGATACCCTGTCCTGCTTTTCCATAGTTTTCATAATTTTCTGTGAAACGGATCCAGCAGGATTTTCGAAGCGGACCAGCAGAAAGGAGGAACCGTCCGTGGATCGCGAGGCAATCCTCTCCGAAATCCAACGTTTGGAAAAAGAAATTGCCGAAAAGAAAGAACGGCTGGCTGCATTAAGAAAATCTTTTCCGGCCAGAAAAGTAAAAAACGATCAATTTTTCAATTCGGATCATCGGCGCGTTACCCTTTCGGATCTGTTTGGCAATCATCATGAACTCATTGTCGTGCACAATATGGGCAAATCTTGTTCCCATTGTACCATGTGGGCGGACGGATTTAACGGCGTTTATCATCATATCATTGAGAAATGCGCCTTTGTGGTGGCAACGCCCGATCCCCCGGAGGTGCAAAATGCTTTTGCGGCTGAACGGAGATGGCAATTTCCCATGATCTCAACAAGGGGAACGACCTTCAAAGAAGATTTCGGTTTTGCAAAAGATGGAACCTATTATCCGGGAGTCTCCAGCTTTCAAAAAGATGCGGATGGAAATATTTTTCATATCGCCGACGCCCCTTTCGGGCCCGGGGATGATTATTGTGTCGTATGCCACCTGTTTGACCTGCTTCCGTCCGGCTCGCAACATTTTCATCCAAAACGAAAAATCAATAAAACCTCTCCCTTCGATCTGACGAATAATATTGCGATTCAAGTCAGAAATTACGCAGAAGCCGTGCATTTTTATAAAAACACGATAGGCATGACCGTTATGGATGAAACGTCCGGAAGCGAAACGAAATTTTCCTTCGGAGGCCAGAACTTCTATGTCGAAAACAATGAAAAAGAGTATGGAAATGTCTGCTTCGAATTGGCGGTCGAAGATTTTCAAAGGGCAAAAGAAGAGCTCTTAAAAAATGGCTGCCGGATCGCAAAGACGTTCGGCGAAAAAAGCGTCCTGATCGACGATCCATACGGGCTGAAATTCCATTTGTTTGAAAGCGTATGAGAAATAACCGTTCAGGAATCGAAGAATATTTTGGGAATTTATCGGAAACATCGGGGCGATATGCTTGAAAAATGAAATCCAATGAATTGCTGAAAGCCGTTTATTTCCGATTGAAGATCTGCGCATTGGGGGCCAATCGATCGGAAGCGCGTACGGAAAACGAACAGGACGGTTTACCGGAAGGCGGTAAAGGAGGGGGAGACAAGATTTGATATTTGAATTGACCATTCAAGTGCGGGTGAAAGATATAAATGAAGGAATACGATGGTACCAGACTTTATTAAACAAGCCGCCGGACTTTATCCCCCATGCGGGGATTGCCGAATGGGAGATTATCCCGGGCTGCTGGCTGCAAGTGGCGGAAGGGGACCCGGCAGAAGGAAGCGGACCTTTACGCCTTGGCGTACCCGATATCGCGTTTGAATGAGAAAGGCTTGTCCGGGATTTGCACATCGAGAACTTCAAAATCTATTCGAGGGAAGAAGTTCCTGTAAAATGGGGAACTTTTGCTGACCCTTGGGGAAATCTCCTCGGTTTCTTCGAATATCTGGACAAGACCGAGGAAATAGAGCGAATAAAAACATTATCGGGCAATTAGCCTCCATCCTATTCAAATGCGCGGACGCTCAAAGAAAAGGAGCCCAAATTTGAAACCCAGTTGCCGGACTAATGAAAGGAAAAGGGAAGGGTTCTGGCGGTTTCCAAACACTTCCTTTTTCTTTTTGCGCATAAAATCCCCGTTAATCCTTTCGGTCCGGAAATCCTTGAGATCGCCGCCCTGTAGTATAATGGGAAGGGATTACCTTTAAGGAAGGAACGGGACCATGAAATATGAGCAAACGATAAAGGGGACCTTCATCCGGCGGCTAAACCGGTTCATTGCGGAGGTGCAGGCCGGGGAAAAAACGGAGAGGGTCCATGTCAAAAACACCGGCAGGCTGAAGGAATTGCTGGTTGCAGGGGCGGAGGTGGGATTGGAAATTTCGTCGAACCCCGGCCGGAAAACGAAATATTCCCTCGTTTCCGTGAAGAAGGGAGACCGTTGGGTCAATATCGACTCCCAGGCGCCCAACGCGGTCGTTTACGATGCGCTAATGAGCGGCGGAATCGCCGAACTTGGCCCGATCCGCCTGCTGGCAAGGGAAAAGGCCTTCGGCAAGTCACGCTTTGACCTTTATTACGAAGGGGAGACGGAAAAAGGGTTTATGGAAGTCAAGGGCGTGACCTTGGAAAAGGACGGGGTGGCCTTATTCCCCGACGCGCCGACGGCGAGGGGAACGAAACATATCTTGGAATTGATGGAGGCGGCAAAGGAGGGCTACGGCGCCGTCCTGTTTTTCCTCGTGCAAATGGGGGGATGCCGGGCATTTTCGCCAAACCGGGAGATGGATCCGCCCTTTGCCGAAGCCCTTTCCAAGGCGGCAGAAGAGGGGGTCAAAATCCTCGCTTACGATGCCTTCGTAACGGAAGATGAAATGGTGATCGGCCAGCCGGTGCGGGTGATGATTTAACCGGCGGACCGGCCGGATCGGGACCCGGAGAATGCCTCGCCTCACCGGATCGGGCGGCGTTTTGCGGTAAAGTTGACATCGCCACGGAAATATGATATGTAAATAATGTCGATTAGCACTCGGGGGAAAAGAGTGCTAATCGTTTCTTCACCATCGGTTCATCCTTTCGGAAAGGAGAATGCGGGCCATGGCGAAAACCGAATTTAAAGCGGAATCGAAGCGGCTGTTGGAAATGATGATCCATTCCGTCTATTCCAAGAAGGAAGTGTTTTTGCGGGAACTCATTTCCAACGCCAGCGACGCCATCGACAAGATTTATTACAAAGCGTTGACCGATGACTCCCTGACCTTTAATAAGGACGATTATTACATAAAGATTATCCCGGATAAGCAGAAACGGACATTGACGGTCCTCGATACGGGGATCGGGATGACCAGGGAAGAACTGGAATCGAACCTGGGGACCATCGCCAAAAGCGGTTCCCTGGCCTTCAAACAGGAACACGAAATCAAAGACGGGCATGACATTATCGGCCAATTCGGCGTCGGCTTTTATTCGGCCTTTATGGTGGCCGACCGGGTGACGGTCATCAGCAAGGCCCTGGGAAGCGAAGAAGCCTACAAATGGGAATCGGAAGGCGCCGACGGATACACGATCGAACCGTGGGAGAAAAAAGAAGTCGGGACGGAAGTCATTTTGCATTTGAAAGAAAACAGCGAGGACGAAAATTACGACGAATTTTTGGAAGAGTGGCGCCTGCGGGAGATCATTAAAAAATATTCCGATTTCATCCGTTATCCGATCAAACTGGCGGTCACCCGGAAGAAAAAAGACGGCGACTCCGGGGAAACCGCCGATACGGTGGAAGAAGAAACGGTAAACAGCATGGTCCCCATCTGGCGGAAGAACAAAAACGAGCTGAAAGACGAAGATTACGAGAATTTTTACACGGAAAAACATTACGGTTTCGACAAGCCGCTCAAATATATGCACATCCGCGTCGACGGCACGATCCGTTACCAGGCCATCCTCTATATTCCGGAAATGGTGCCCTTTGATTATTACACGACGGAATATGAAAAAGGGCTCGAGCTGTATTCCAACGGCGTCCTGATCATGAACAAATGCCCGGACCTCCTTCCGGACTACTTCAGTTTCGTCAAAGGCATGGTCGATTCGGAAGACGTGTCCCTGAACATTTCCCGCGAAATGCTCCAGCATGACCGGAACTTGAAAGTGATCGCCAAAAACATCAAAAACAAAATCCGCAAGGAACTTTTAAACATGCTGAAAAACGAGCGGGAAAAATACGAGACCTTTTTCAAAAACTTCGGCAGGCAGCTGAAGTACGGCGTCTACAGCGACTTCGGGGAACACAAGGAAGAACTGCAGGATTTGCTCCTGTTCTATTCCTCGAAGGAGAAAAAGCCGGTTACCTTGGAGGAATACGTCTCCCGGATGCCCGAGGACCAAAAATATATTTATTACGCGACGGGGGATTCGGTGGAACGGATCGAGAAGCTGCCGCAAACGGAACTGGTCGCCGACAAAGGGTACGAAATTCTGTACCTGACGGATGACATCGATGAGTTCGCCATCAAGATGCTCGAAAAATACAAAGGCAAGGAATTCAAATCCGTCACGAGCGGCGACTTGGGAATCGATACGGACGACAAGCAAAAGAAAGAAGAAACGAAGGAAGATAAGGCGCTCTTTGACTTCATGAAGGACGTGCTCGGCGACAAAGTGAAAGCCGTCAAGGCTTCGACCCGGTTGAAAAGCCACCCCGTCTGCTTCTCCACGGAAGGCGAGATTACCATCGAAATGGAAAAAGTGCTCAGCGCCATGCCGAACGGGCAAAAGGTGAAGGCGCAAAAGGTGCTGGAAATCAACACGGACCACCAGGTTTATCAAACGCTGAAAAACGCCTTTGCCCAAGACAAGGAAAAACTGAAACTTTACACGAACCTCCTCTACAATCAGGCCCTGCTCATCGAAGGGCTTCCCGTCGAAGATCCGGTGGAATTTTCCAACGACATCTGCAAGATCATGACCTGATGTTCGGAAAGGCGGTGCAAACCGGTTTGCCCAAGGTTTGCATCGCCTATTCTTTTTTCAAACGGGGGGCGGGCGAAAATCGTGCCCCTCAGGGGAATTCACACCGGCAAAGGCGGACTGCAACGTCGGAAAATGGCGGTTCGAAACTCCCGAATGGATGCCTCCCCTAACAACGGTCATATCAGATTTGAAGAATCGCAGATGCCAGCGGTTGCCGGAGAAAGCGGAACAAACGAGGAATCCGTCCGTTATCTTTCCCGCAAGGGGGCTTTTGAAACAAGGGACGGACAAGGAACCGGCCTTTCCCCCGGATCATTTCCTGCCATTCCCACTGGGAATCTTTTTCCCCGGGGATTATACTGTTTAAATGGGGGAGAGATGCAAATGTTTTTCGCCATTCTGATTAGCGCCATCGGAACCCTTTTGTTCCATTCCTATAAAAATACGAAAAAAGTCAGTGTGAATACGATACGGATTTCCAAGCCGGGCACGGCCTGGAAAAAATTGAGGATCCTCCATTTGTCGGATCTGCATCTGGAAAAGCTGTCCATCAGCCCGGAAGAGTTGTATCGGATCATTTCGAACAAAAAGGTGGATCTGATCGCCATTACCGGCGATTTCCTCGACCGGAAGCGGACCATCCGGAAGCTGCCCGAATACCTTCAGGTTTTGCAAAAAGTCAAGCCGGCATACGGCATTTACGCGGTCTTCGGAAATCACGATTACAGGTTAAACGGGGAATCCTTCGAAACCTTGAAAAACACCCTGGAGGAGAAAGGCTGCGTAACCTTGCAAAACGAACATGTTTCCGTCCCGATGGGGAATGCCATGCTTAACATTATCGGCATCGATGATTTCAGCACGAACCGGAGCGACTTAAATAAAAGCTTTCACCGTCTTCCGAAAGGGTTCAACCTGGTGTTGACCCACGATCCGAATGTGGTGCTCCATATGAAAAAATTCCCTTACGATTACTTGTTGTCCGGGCATTTCCACGGGGGCCAGATCCACTGGCCGAAGCCTTTCCATCTCGTCAAAATGGGAAAACTCGTGCGCATGAACATGATTAAGGGATTGCATGTGCTGAACGGGAGACCTTTTTACATCAGCGAAGGATTGGGGCAAACGGGGGTGAATATCCGGCTCGGAAGCCGCCCGGAAATCACGATCCACGAAATTGTCTGAAAACGAACCGGCAGCATGAACTGGTCGGGAAATCAGCGTCTGTCACCCGAAATCGGTCCGGCTCCCGAAGGCGGCGGAAAATCCCGGCCGCCTTTGTCCCGGGACGAGCCATGATCCGGGTATTTTCTTGTTTGTGCCCCTGTTGCTTTCCGTTCCTGTTCTTCTTCGCCGCCGATGCCGGGCTTGCCCCCGGCGTTTTTTCATTTCCTCCTTTTTGCGCGCACAGCCCTCCCGAAGGTTTTTACGGAAATTCGAGCCTATGCTCGATGAATGCGCGAGAGCATGGAAATCGCAGGAAACCGTCTTACTCACGTGGGAGCCGGAACCTCGATGAGCAGGTGCAGGCAGGGAAATGCCTCCCGAAGGTTTTGCGAATTTCCCTCTCCCGATTTTGCGGCAATGGAACTTGAAAACGCGGAAAATTCCGGCAGCCTTTCAGATCGGCCTTTGCGGACGAACGGACGAAGCGGCCTATGGTATAATGGGGAGCGGGAAGAAAACGCGTTTAAAGGATGGGAAACATGGAAGAATGGACGAAAGAGACGTTTTTGGAAAAACTGGAAAGCGGAGAGAAGGGAGCCTTTTATTTATATACCCCCTTTTGCGGGACGTGCGCGCTGGCGGGCAAGATGCTCGCCGTCGTCTGCGAACTGCTGCCCGAACTTTCCGTCGGGAAGGCCAATATCAACTATTTGCCGGATTTGGCCGAAGCCTTTGCGATTGAAAGCGTGCCCTGCCTGCTCATCTTCCGGGACAAAAAAATCCTGGAAAAGATCTACGCCTTCCGTTCCGTCCCGTATTTGTACGAAAGACTGCGGATCTGATCCGTCCCCTTTTAACGGGCTTTTCCACCGAAGAGATTCCGTACATCTCCCCAAGGCGGCGGGACGGCCGCCCGCCCGCGGCGGTATTTGCGTCCTTGCCATCCCCGGATCCCCATTTTCCCTCCCATTGATGGCCGCCCCTTTCAAACAAAGTCCTCCATCCATTGCATAAATTGGATAAAGTTGCAGACAGTAAAGATAGATTCCTGTTGAACGCACGGCGAAGAACATTTCCCGAAAGGGAAGCGTTCCCCGAACGGCAGGAAAGCGGCCCGGACCGGATCCCGTCCGAACCGGTTTGGAAGGGGCCGTTTGCCGAAAGATCCGGTCTGCGGGGAGGATTTCACGGCCGGGTGCCGGTTTTCGGTAAAAGGCCTTAATTCCTGCTCCAGGCATCTTCCGGCCCGCCGGACAGCCGGCTTCCATCAACAGGGAAAAGAATCTTAGAGAATGGGAGGGGAAAGCGTGAAAGGGGCCGCAGTCAAATGGGTGAGCCTTTTTTCCCTTTTGTCCACCTTGTTGTGGATCACCGGATTTTTCATCGCCTTCCACGATCAGGCGGCGAAACATTCCCCGCCCCCGCCCGCGGAAGGCATACCGGCCATGTCGCCGAAGGGGGATGATGGGGCCTTCCGGATCGTGGCGCTGGGGGATTCGCTGACGAGGGGTACGGGGGATGAAACGGGAAAAGGCTATGTCGGTTATCTCGCGGATCATATAAAAAAACGGACCGGCAAAAAGATCCTGCTGCGCAACTTGGCCGTCCGGGGGATGGTCTCGGAAAAATTGCTGGGCCAGCTTCGGCTTTCGGAAGTGCAGCGGCAAATCTCGGACGCGGATCTCATCTTGATGACGATCGGCGGAAACGATCTTTTTCAGAAGGGAAAGGCGCTGCAGATCAAATCCAAGAAAGACGTCGGTCCGGTCGAGAAGAAATTTTTGCGCCATTTGGACGCCATTTTCCGGGAGATCCGGAAACGTAATCCCAACGCCTACGTCTTTTTTATCGGCCTGTACAACCCTTTCTCCGACCTGGCGGAAGGGAAAACCTATTCGGAAATCATCCGCCGCTGGAATTTTGCCGCTTTTGAAACCGCCGAAAAATATCCGCGCGTCGTCGCCGTCCCGGTCTTCGATCTGTTCGAAATCGATGTCAATGGGTTTTTAAACGTGGACAAATTCCATCCGAATGCCGAGGGCTACCGGAGGATCGCCCAACGGCTCGCTTCCCTCGTGCCGCTGGCGGAAAGGAAAGAAAGCGGATGAATCCCGGTCCGGTCATCCTGGAAGCCGTCCGATTGACAAAAAAGATCGGGAAAAGGGAAGTGGTGAAGGACGTTTCCTTTTCCGTCCGCGCGGGGGAAGTTTTCGGCTTTCTTGGCCCGAATGGCGCGGGAAAGACGACGACGATCCGCATGCTGACGGGGCTGGTCAGGCCGAGCGGGGGAAGGGTCACCGTCTGCGGGTTCGATATCCGGCGGGATTTTTTAAAGGCCGTCCGTCAGATCGGCTGCCTCATCGAATATCCGGAAATGTATCCCTATTTGACCGGATGGGAAAACCTGGAACATTTTCAACGGATGACCCCGGGCATCCCGAAAAGCCGAGTGGGGGAAGTGGCGGAAATGACGGGTTTGGCGGACCGCATCCACGACCGGGTGAGCACCTATTCGCTGGGCATGCGCCAACGGCTGGGCATCGCCCAATCGCTCCTCGGAAGGCCGAAAATATTGATCTTGGACGAACCGGCCAACGGCCTCGATCCTTTCGGCATGCAGGAGATGCGGACATTCATCCGCCGTTTGGCCGCGGAAGAGGGGGTGGGTGTGCTGATCTCCTCCCATTTATTGAACGAAATCCAATTGGTGGCCGACCGGGTGGCGATCCTTTCGGACGGAAAAATCATCCATAGCGGCACGGTGGGGGAATTGCTTGCGCGGAAGGAAAAGGTCCGCTGGCGGATCTCTCCGTTGGAAACGGGAAAAAGGATCCTGAAGGAAGAAGGGGTGGATCTTTATGAGGAAGACGGGTTCCTGATCGCCTCCCATCGCCCGGAAAAAGCGCATCTTTTCAACGAAAAGCTGGTAAAAAACGGGGCCCAGGTCTTTCAAATCGAAACAAAACTGCCGACCCTTGAAGATTTGTTCATGGAGCTGACAGGAGGAACGAGCCGTTGATTCCACTCGTCCATAATGAAATGTTAAAAATGATCCGGAAAAGGCGTTTCACCGCCATCGCCTGGATCATCGCCGCCCTCACCCTCCTGTTTTCCTACGCGGAGAAAAAGGAATTGGATACCCTCTATGAACGGCTGGGTTCCGATGACTGGCGGACGGCCTTGCAAACGAAGATCGTCGACGCCCAAAACCGGCTGAACTCCCCGTCGCTTCCGGCAAAAACGAAAAAAAATTTGCGGCTTTTGATCCGCCAGCAGCAATATTATCTGGAACGGGACATCAATCCGCACGCGCTGGGAGCGCCGGGATTCATGCGCCTTTTGCTCGATGATTCCATCCATTTGTTCATTCCCCTCCTTGTCGTCGTTGTCGCATCGGATTTGGTCGCTTCCGAAGCCGGAAGCGGAACCCTAAAATTGCTGTTGACCCGGCCGGTGAAAAGGTGGAAAGTCTTGGCGGGAAAATATATCGCCCTCCTGCTTTCCGTTTCTTTCATCCTCTTGCTGATGGGGGTCTTGTCCTGCCTCCTTTCCGGCTTCTTTTTCGGTTTCGGCGGCTGGCAAAACCCGGTTTTGACCGGTTTTCGCCCGGCCGGGGAAGATCTGGACGTTTCCAATGTGCATTTGCTTCCCTTGTGGCGATATTTGCTGTTTCAATTCGGTTTCGCCTGGTTTGCCGGCACCGCCGTCGGCAGCATGACCTTGATGTTTTCGGTTCTGTTCAAAAGCACCCCCCTTGTCATCGGGATCATGGTCGCTTTCCTGACCTCGGGGGCCACCTTATCGAACATGGTTTCCTCCTGGCCGTCGGCCAAGTATTTGTTCATGATCAATCTGCAGCTGGCCAATTATTTGAACGGCCGAATGCCTCCCGTCGAAGGGATGACCCTTTCATTTTCTTTGGCGGTCCTTGCCCTGTGGGCAGCCGCGGCCTTGGCGGTTTCGTTCATGATCTTTACGAAGAAGGACATCTATTGAGGGCAAGATGGAAAATCAAACGGGAAAATGCCTCGGGCAATGGCGGCCGCGGGAAGAAAGAGGTGCCAAATTTCGAGGGGCGCCCCGCGTTCACAAATCCGGAAGACCTTCCGGATTTTTTTTGTGGAAACGAAAGGCAGGCATTTTTGTTCCAAAAACGGATTTTTATTTTGCGGAAGAAATAAGAATGGAAATATACGAAGGAGGGGATCGTTTTGACGAAGCCGGAAAGGTGGAAGGCCGCGGTGGAAGACGCCATGCCGGCTGTTTTGGCGCGGCTGAAAGACTATGTCTCCCGTCCTTCCGTTTCCGCCCAAAAGAAAGGGATCGGCGAGGCGGCCCGTTTTGCCGCCGCATTGATCGCAAAGGCGGGGGGAAGAGCGAAGATTTTGAAGGAGCCGGGCGCAAATCCGCTCGTCTACGGATTTTTCCCCGCGGGAACGAAGGGAAACCCTGCGAAAAACCTCTTGTTTTACAATCATTATGATGTCCAGCCTCCCGAACCGCTGGCGGAATGGGACACCTTCCCCTTTTCCGCGGAAGTGAGGGACGGAAGGCTGTTCGGGCGGGGAACGGCGGATAACAAGGCGGATTTTGTCGCGCGGCTGCAGGCGGTTCAAATCGTGAAGGATTCGGAGGGCGGTCTGCCCTGCCATATCAAATTTTTGGTCGAGGGGGAGGAGGAGATCGGCAGCCCGAATTTGGAGCGGTATTTGAAGAAATATGCGGATCTCTTCCGGGCGGACGGCTGCATTTGGGAATTCGGGGGAAAAATGAAAAAGGGCAATTGGAAATCGCTTGCGGCGTCAAAGGGATCGCCTATTTCGAGTTAACCTGCAGGACCGCGGACGCGGATATCCATTCTTCGGCGGGGGCCATCATCGACAATGCGGCGTGGCGTCTCGTCCGCGCCCTCGCGTCGATGAAAAATGCCGAGCATGAAATCCTGGTGGAAGGGTTTTCCGACGGAATCCGGGAACCGGCGCCGGAAGAACGGGAGGCCGCCAAAACGCTCCCCTTCGATGAAAAGGTGCTGCGGGACGTCTACGGGTTGAAACGGCCGTTGATCACCGGGAAAAAAGGGACCGACCCGCGGGAGGCGATGGTTTTCCATCCGACGATGACCATATGCGGAATCTGGAGCGGTTATACCGGAGAAGGGGCAAAGACGGTATTGCCCAAAGAAGCGAAGGCGAAAATCGACTGTCGGCTGGTTCCGGAACAGGATCCGGCGCACGTCTTCGCCTGCATCCGAAAACATCTCGCCGCAAAAGGCTTCGCCGACATTCAAGTGGAATGGCTGAACGGCCAACGGGCGCACCGGTCCGATCTGAAGGATCCGTTCATCCGGCATGTGATCCGGTCCGCCGCGGAAGCCTACGGACGGGAGGCCGCCGTTTGGCCGAATGCCGGGGGGACCGGCCCGATGCATCTTTTCTGCCGGTATTTGCACGTCCCGATTGCCAGCGTCGGGGTCGGTTGGTACGGTTCCCGGGCCCACGCCCCGAACGAAAACATCCGGCTTTCGGATTTGCAAGAGGGAATCCTTTTTCTCGTTCATCTGCTTTCCGGCCTGTCTCGCCTATGGCCGCCGGAAAATTCCTAAAACCCCGCCCGCGAAAAAGCGGACCCGGCGAAGGCCGCCATCCCGTTTTCGGACCAAGTCCGCCCACTTGTGTAAAATCCCGCCTCCAATCAAGGGAACATCACCTTTCGGAACTGGAACGGCTTTAGCGCCCGCTTCTTTTCACACAAATTCCTGGACTTCCTTCCCTTTCCGTCCGGACGGGACTAAAGCCGTTTCCGGATGGAAAAAACGGTCCGGGCAAGGGCAAGTCTCGGGTTTTCCTTCAAACTTCTCCTTTCCTGCCAATCTTGCAACTTGGATCGCGTGGGAATTTTTTACAAACCGGCAAAAGATATGATACAATTGTAGTAGCCGCCCGCATGCGGAGAAAATGACCGCCTGCGAACTGTACATCACCGCCGTACGGCCGGCAGGAAAAGGGGGAGAAAGGTTTGAAGCGAATCAGTATTACGACCGACATCACTTCCGACTTATCCCGGGACTTGCTCGAAAAATACGGGATCCGGACCGTGCCGCTCTATATTACCCTCGACGGGAAATCCTACAAGGATACGTTGGAAATCAGCCCGGAAGAAATCTTCGCGTACGCGGAAAGGACGGGAAAACTTCCGAAAACCGCGGCCGTTCCGATCCAAGAGTTCATCGATTTCTTCCGGAAAGTCTCCGCGGAATCGGAAAGCGTCATCCATATCAATTTGGGAAGTAAATTTTCCAGCACCCACCAAAACGCGGTCATCGCCGCCCGGGAATTTGAGAATGTCTATGTCGTCGATTCGGCCAACTTGTCCACCGGCTCCGGCCACGTTGTCCTGGAGGCCGCCAAACTGGCGGAAGAAGGGGTTTCCGCCCGGGAGATCGTGGAAAAACTGGAACGTCTTGTCCCGAAGGTCGAAGCCAGCTTCGTCATCGATACCCTGGACTATTTAAAAATGGGCGGAAGATGTTCGTCCCTTGTGGCGATGGGAGCCGCCCTGCTAAACATCAAGCCGTGCATCGAAGTGGTCGACGGGGAGATGACCGTCGGAAAAAAATACCGGGGAAAGATCGAGAGGGCGATCGAGAAATATGTCACCGACCGGTTGAAGGACCGGGATGACATCGTCACCGACCGGATCTTTATCACCCATGCCGGTTGTCCGGAAGAAATCATCGAGCGGACGAAAGATTTGGTGAAAGAGCTGCAGCCCTTTGACGAAGTCATCGTCACGACGGCATCCTGCACGATCTCGTGCCATTGCGGGCCAAAAACGCTCGGGGTTCTGTTTAAAAGAAAATGAGCGTCCGAAGGATTGGGACACGAATTTGTCCGAAAGCCGAAGCCCCTTCTTCGGACCTTTTCGAAAAATCACGGAAATCCGTGCCGGGGGGCCGGGGGATGGGACCGACCGGCGATCCGGGACCTTTTTTGGAAAACGTGAACAAACGAATCGAAAATGGAATGGCGAACATGAATCGGAACGGCATGTTTTGCCCCTTGCGGGAAAGGAAATATCGGCCGTCCATCTTCCCGCCCGCGCCCTTCGGCGCGGGTATTTTTTGCATAAAAGTGTGGATGCGACCGGACACGGATTAAAGGATCATCGGATCATGGCCTGCGACGGATAGCCCAAAGGTACCCTGAATAGCCCCTCTGTGCCAAATGAAAATCAACAAAAAATCGGCAAGTTAGTGAAGGAACGAAGAAGGACGAAAAAAGGCCGGAGAACCGGTGATGCTCGTGAATTTCAAAAATAAGAGCCAGGTTGGCGGCAAAATCCATATAAAAATTACAAACTATTATAATTGTAGTAAAATTTAGTTTAGATTAAAGAATTCATGAGACAACAGGAAACAATGGGGGAAGAAATCATCGGGCGAAACCTCGGGGAAGGGGCGGGCCGGAAACCCTGTGAAATCGGGTAGTTGATTGCGCCCATACTTTTGGGATATTGCGCAAATTCGGCAGTTTTTACATTTTTTTGCCGCCGTCTTCATCTTGATGCCATGCTTTATTCCTTATACGCTCTGAAACATGAAAGATACCAAGATATGGGCAGGAGGGATTCCTGATGAATTACGGCCATGTGCTGATTTTTGGCGGGACGGGGATGCTCGCCAAAGCGACCGGGTGGATTGTCGCCCACTCGGAAAGAACGGTTGTTTTTGGGAGAAACCGGCACCGATTGGAAAGGATCGCAAAACAATACAACGGTTATGGGCTGGAGGTGAAACAACTGGACTATACGGACAATGCGGCATTAATCCGGGAGATTCATGCTGCCCACTCCCAACATGGTCCGATCGGCATGGTGGTGGCCTGGATCCACGGCACGGCCCCGAAAGCCCTTCCGACCATTAAAGAGCAAATTTCCCGACTTCAACGCGATCCTTGGACGCTGGTCCATATCAAGGGCAGCAGCAGCCGTCTATCGGACATCACAAAACCGGATTCCGACGCACCGGAAAATTGCCAGGTAAAAGAAGTGAGGTTAGGTTTCATTTATGACGGCACATCTTCCAGATGGCTGACCCATGAAGAAATCTCGGACGGGGTTATCGAGGCCATCAAAGGAAATCAACCGATAACGGTGGTGGGCACTTTGGAGCCTTGGGACAAAAGGCCATGAATCGGGAATTAATGGCTTCGGAAAAGAACTTTGCAATATCTGTAAAGGGGATATAAAGATTGTAAAAAAGCGGGCGCTTTCAGTGGGTTGTCAAGGGGAAAATGCCATGCAGTTTTTGCACCGGTTTCCAGAAATAGAAGGGAAAAGACAAATTTGGCAAGGGCGGATGATTTTGACAAAAGGCGATACGGCGCGGGTTCGGCAGGCTTTTTCGGCGGCGGGGCGGGACGCCTTCGGACAACGGGCCGCCATCATCTCCGATTTCCAGAATCTTGCTGAAATATTACATCAACCCCATGTTATCATAGACTTGCAAGCAAGATTCATAGAATAGGAGGGAACAAGCGTGAAAAAATCCGTAATCACCATCGCCGCTTCACTGGTTATCACGGGCTCTTTGCTCATCCCGAAAGCCGGCGCTCAAACCGCTGATATAAAAGTCGTAAAATTGAACAATTATGCCAATTGCGGGGCAACCGCCGGGGAGATGAAGTCCTGGCTCCTGAAAAACATGCCGGATCTTTACAAACAGCTGATTCCTTCCGAATGGATGAAGCCGTCCTCCGGCCAGCAAAAAACGGTCGTAAAAACGCCGGCCTCCGGGCAGAAACAGGCCGATAAACAAACCGGCCAAAATCAAGGAAATAAGCAAACGGTGCAAACGCCGGCAAACAATAAGCAAACGAACGCCCCGGCCGGCGGAAATAAAAACACTGCCGTTCAAAATCCGAACGGGCAAACCGGCGGAAATTCATCCGGTTCCACTTACAGCCTGAAAGCCTATGAACAACAAGTGGTGAATTTGACGAACCAGGAACGGGCGAAACACGGTTTGGCCCCGCTGCAAGTCGACCTGGCTTTGAGCAAAGTCGCCAGGGAAAAATCCCTCGACATGGCGAGAAACAATTATTTTTCCCACAACAGCCCGACCTACGGTTCGCCCTTTGACATGATGAAAGCCTTCGGCATTCAATACCGTACCGCCGGAGAAAACATCGCAAAAGGGCAGCGGACGCCGGAAGAAGTGGTGAATGCCTGGATGAACAGCGAAGGGCACCGGGCAAATATCTTAAACCCGAATTTCACCCATATTGGCGTCGGATTTAGCGAAAACGGATATATTTGGACGCAACAATTCATCGGAAAATAACGGAATTTTTGAAGGGAATATCCGGTCCTGCACCGGATATTCTTTTTTTTCTGTCAGGAAGGCGTCGGTGTAGGCCCCGGCAGGCGGCCGGGGACACGGAAGAGCAAGGGACGCCGATCCCCCCGAAACCGCTGGGGACACAGGGAAGCGGCTCCGGCCGTTGCAACCGGGGAAAACACGTCAGGAACGCCTGCAGAACATCATGGGCCCTTTTCCATTCCCATTTTCCATTGGTAGGTGATTTTCAAGCCTTCCAGCAGGGAGACTTTCGGCTGGAACCCCAAGATCCGTTTTGCCTTTTCATTGTCCAGGCAGCTCTCCTTAATGTCCCCGGGTTTTTCCGCCTGATAGTTCACTTTCAAGGCCGTGCCGTGAATCCTTTCCAGCGTGCGGATCAACGTGTTGAGGGATGTTTTCTTCCCGGTGGAGACATGGATGATCTCCCCGTCTCCCTTGTCCGCTGCGGCAATGGTCGCTTCAACGACGTCCGAGACATAGATGAAATCCCGGGTCTGTTCGCCGTCGCCGTAAACGGTGAAAGGTTCCTTGCGCGAAAGTTTTTCCAGGAAAACCGCGATGACCCCGGCTTCCCCCTCGCCCCTTTGCCTCGGGCCGTAAACGTTGCCGTATCTTAAAATCGTAAAGGGAAGATGGTGGATCCGGCTGAACAGCTCGATATATTTTTCGCCAGCCCATTTGGAAAGGCCGTAAAAGGAAACCGGATCCGGCGGGGAAGTTTCGCGGATTTTCCCGTCCTTTTTCTCGCCGTAGACCGCCGATGTGGAGCTGAAGATGATTTTTTTCACCCCCGCCGTTTTTGCCGCCTCCAAAACGTTCAGCGTGCCGGCGAGATTGATATCGGCATCCTGGCGGGGGTTTTTTACCGACCGGCGGACATCCACTTGCGCGGCCAAATGGAATACCGTGTCGGGCCGAATCCCTTGAAAAATTTCTTTGACCTTTTCGCTTCGGATGTCTTCCGCGTGGATTTCCGCCGACGGATGCACAAAGGCGGAATCCCCGGCGGCCCGGTTGTCGATGATATGGACTTCGGCTCCTCTTGCGATCAGCTCATCCGCAAGATGGGACCCGATGAATCCCGCCCCTCCGGTCACCACCGCCCTCATTTGGCTTCACCCGCCGATTTTTGAATTCGCATCAAAATTTCCACTCCATTCAAACGTGTTCAACATTTTCCAACAGCTCCGCGGGATCGCCGAGGGAACGGAGGGGAACGGAATAGCGCGGATGATTAAACACAAAAGAATTCAGCAGTTGATAGCCTTCCGGCAGATTCCGTTCCATCCTTTCCCAAACGGCCGGATCGATGGATGCGTTTTTGAACTGCAAGCGCCAATAGTTTTCTTCGGTCTCCTTCAGCAGGGCCAAAATCCTTTCATTGGGAAGCTTATACCCTTCCGGCAGCGAGCGGATGATTTGGTCGAATACGGGCCGCGGCATGTAAATATTCGGTTGGGAAAAACCGGAAAGAAAGATGGATTGGTAAGCTTCCTGCGGGATCGTGTCGAACGCCTGGCTCTCTTCGGGGAAAGGGCCTTTTTCCTCAGGGCTCTTTCTTCGGAACAGCCGGCCGAAGAATTGGGCCGTCCGGATATAAAACAGGAAGAGATAAAACCGCACAAGGGAAAGAAAATTAGCCACGGCGTCCACCTGCCAATCGTTTCTGATCGATCGCCTGGTAATAGATCTTTAAAAGATTTCGGGTCGACTTTTCAATCGACCAATGGGGCAATCCCCATTTTCTTGCGTTGGATCCCAACTGTTTCCGGTATTTCTCGTTATCCAGCAGCAAGTTCAAGTTTTGCGTGAGCATGTTGACATCCTTCGGCGGGGTTAATAATCCCGTTACGCCGTGTTCAATAATCTCGGGAATCCCGCCCGTATTGCTGGCGATGATCGCCTTTCCGGCGATTTGCGCCTCAATGACAGATAGCGGTTGATTTTCAATAAGGGTGGGGAGGACGAAGATATCCGATTGGGTCAAAAGTCCGGGGACGTCGTCCCTTCTGCCGAGAAACTGCACATCCTGATCCAGTCCGAGGGCCATAGCTTGATTTTTCAAGGCGGCTTCCTGTTCGCCGGATCCCACAATCCAGCATACCCAGTCACTGCGGATGGCTTTCAAATTCTTCAGCGCCTCGAGCAGATAATTGAGCCCCTTCAATTCGGCCAATCTTCCGGTATAAAGAATGACCTTTTTATCGGCGGGCTTAACCAGCGCCGGTTTGATCCGCATCCGCCGGATAAAGTTTTCCGCGTCGTAGCCGTAATGTAAAACGGTCAGTTTTTCCGGCGGGACATTGAATTCGTCGAGAAAGATATTGCGCAGCCACTCGTTGCATACGATCGTGATATCTGCGGATGTGGCCCCTTTCTTTTCCACATCGTCGTAGTATTCCCGGGCCATGTAGGAAGTTTCGGATTTATGGATCGATTCCAACTGCATCCTGATTTCATGGGCGACGGAACCGTGGATCGTCGCCACGTGGGGGATATGTTTCGGCTTGATCCGGCTGACCGCCGTCGTCGAAAGCACATCTTGCGTGTGGATCAGGTCGTATTTATCCAAACCGAAATAGGCCGCGCTCAATTCAAAAACATAACGTTGAAACTCGGTCCACCGGACAAGAAAGTTTCTGTACATGAGCGGATAGTTTTGCTCGGTGAGATTGGCGTTAATGATGGGAATCACTTTTTCCCGCGGCAGTTTTCGCCCTTTGTTGTACAAGTGGACGGAAATATTGTCCTCGTCATAGCCGAGGAGATCCACTTCATGACCGTAGGATTCCAATTTTTCCTTCAATTGCGTCATATACGTCCATACGCCGCCGACATGAGGGATGGGCCAATAGGTTGCAAGCAATATTTTCATTACCATACCTCTTTCTTTAGGAAAATAACTATTATGTAGAGTATGTATATTTTGTGGAGCTGCTATCGGCATAGACTTTTATTCCAAAATAAATAAAAATGGGCGTTCCCTTTTTTGACGAATGAAAAGGAACGGGGAAAGGGAGGGGAAAAGAAAAAGGGAGGCAGGGGATTTTTCCGGTTCCCGATGGAAGCGCGAAAAAATACGGTCACAGGATGATCATTTGCAAGATGATCGGCGTTCCCCTCAACGGAACGTCATCGGTTTTTAAAAACAATTTTCCCGCTTTCACTTCATAATTGGCCTTGGGCTGCAAAATTCCATTTATATATAAACTGTACAAGGAAACATCGCCTGGAGGCAGTATTTTCTGCGAACCGTACCCGTTCATTCCATCCTCATCGGTATAGACCCGCTTTTTTCCGTCGGAGACGGCAAAATACTCCGCGATCATGACCGGTGCCGGGACGGCAAAATGGCGCAAATCCCGTTCATCGCCATCCGGAATCATCAATACCGGCCGGGGCAGGGAGAAAGGCAGGTTATAAAAGTAGTGATAACCGCTCATCATGATCCCCCTTTAGGGAAAAATCCAAGGATTCCTATGGTTATATATATAAAAAACCCGCGGAATTGGTGATCGATCATGGGTAAATTCATTATTTTTCCATTGTCCATTTCATCGGAATCTCCTTTTTGAACGGGGTGCATATGCTGTAGTGAACAGGAAAGGAGCGGGGTGTGAATGGGTTTAAAGATCATCAGGCCGTTGATGACTACGGATGTCCAAATCTCTGTCGTACCGGTCGTTCAACGATTTTTCACGGAAATGGAAAAATCCATTCCCGAAAATACCACGTACCGAATTGACGCCGGCAAATTTCTGGACGACTCGGGCAACAAGGTGGAATATTTTCCGCCGTTAAATTTAAATAACAGTTATTTTAATGTGTATATTAACGGATTTCTGCAAATGGAAGAGAATTTTGCCTACACCGCCGGCGAAGAGGGAATCGGCAATTTGTTGATCACCGTCCCTGAAGGGTCGGAAATCCCGGCCGGAACGCCGATCATTTTGGAAGTGGTAAACTTCGAACCGGTTGTCAATAATTCGCGGAAAAATTGACCGTTTTCCCGCGCAAATCCAAACGGAGAGAAAGGCCGAAAAAACCGGCCTTTCTTTTTGGTTTGTCCGAAAATGGCAAGCATGGGGATGTTGAAAGCGGGAGCGAGACAGTCCAGAGCTTTCGGGGGCCGCAGGAAAACAAGAGCCCGTTGGTATGGTGGAATGGTTGAGAAAAGGGGATGGACAGGCTTCGGCCGAAAAGGATGCGGATCCGGGCAAGGATGCCGGGCCTTGCGGGAGGATGCGGATGAAACGCCGTCCCCAAGGGACAGGAAGATTAGGCGGAAGCCGCAGAAATGCCGCCCTTGCTTTGGGAGCTTGAGCGTCTTCCTGTCCAATTTGGTCGACGATCCCGCGGAACGGCCGCTCTTGCTTGGGGGTACCGACCGCATATACGCGATAGACCCCGAGGTGCCGTTGAAACGGGCGGGAGCCGGTAAAGCCGCAAGATCCGGCACGGCCCGGGGAAAGGAAAGGCCATTTCCGAACGGTTTTCGGCCGGTTCGGTATCCGGGAATGAAAAAACCTAAATCCTTTCGGATCGGGGACTCAGGCAGCCGACTCCTTTTCCCTCTCAGAGGCCAAAACGGGGAGGGCGCAGCTTTTCCCAAGGTTTTTAGGCATCATACAAGGGAAAAAATATGCAACAGGACGGTGAGAACTTGAACATAATGATTCATCGTCAAATGGGGGGAGGACTCGCCGATCAGCCAGGCGAAAACCAGGCAATGCAAAAAATCATTTTCCACGCTTATCCATCCTTCACAAACATGATCTTCCCGCCCCGCGCAGGTACGGGCACATCCCGCCGTTTTGATAGGGCAATCCGCCCGGCGGAGCTTTTTTCCCCGATTCTGCGAAAAAAGCCGGCGGATGGCGGACGAGTCAGCGATGGCGCCGGGCGGTTTGCCTGTCTGAAGATCTTTCCGAAAATGCGACAAGAGGTCATCATTTTTCCAAGAAAGCTTTATACCATTCGACCGTTTCCTTGAGCCCGTCATCCAAAGACACTTGGGGGACGTAATGAAGCAGCCGCTTCGCCTTTTCCAGCGAAGGGATTCTGACCGGGATGTCTTCAAACCCCGGCCCGTACGCTTCGGCGTAAGGGATGAATTCGACGGTCGACCGGCTGCCGGTTAACGCTTTAATCCGCCCGGCCAATTCCAGGATCGTCACCTGATCCGTGGAGCCGAGATTGAAGGCGTGATGATCCGCTTCCTTCGCCATGGCCAGTTCCAAACCGCGGACAATATCGGATACATAGGCGAAACAGCGGATTTGCGAACCGTCGCCGTGCACGGGAATCGGCTCATCATTCAGCGCTTTGCTGATGAAAACCGGGACGACCATGCCGTAATCGGAAAAAATCTGCCTCGGGCCATAGACGTTAAAAAGGCGGATGACCGTTACCGGCAGCCCTTTGTTCGCGTAGGCAAAACAGATATGTTCGTCCAAGGCTTTTGCCGTTGCGTAACACCACCGGTGAACCGACGGGTCCCCGAGGAGACGGTCGGAATGCTCATGGTACGGAAGATTCGGATTTTTTCCGTACACTTCCGACGTGGAGGCGAAGATCACTTTCTTTTGCTGCCGGTGGGCGAGCTCCATAATGATTCGTGTTCCGTCGATGTTCCCTTCGATCACCTTTAACGGATCGCGGACGGTGTTTTTGACTCCGAGCACCGCCGCCAAATGATAGATGACATCATTTTTCCGGATCAATTCTTCCATCACCTTTCCGTCCAGGACGCTTCCCCGGTAAAATTGGAAGCGGGGGTGGTCCCGGACTTCATTTAAGAAATCCGGTTTCCCGTTGGAAAGATCATCGACCACGTCCACCGCATGTCCTTGTTTCAGCAAATGTTCCGTCAGGTGGGAGCCGATAAAACCCGCTCCCCCGGTTATCAGGATCTTTTTCTCCATCATTCCTTCCCTCCCCGGCCATCGGTTTCCCTTGTCCAGGGAAGGAAATAGCTTTCCGGAAAGATCACTTGCTTTGCCGCGGCGGAAATTTTTTCCCGGTCCATGACGGAATGCTCCGTAATGACGACCGCCAGGTCATATCCGGAAAGCGGATCGTCGGCCGAACGGAGGACCTTCCCGCCGACGGTCAGCTCCGGAACAAGGGGATCGAAATAATCGACGGCGGGGCCTTTTTCCATCAGCCGCCGGATGACCTCAATGCTGGCCGATTCCCGGACGTCATCGATGTCCTTTTTATAGGCGACGCCGGCAACGAGAATTTTTTTGCCTGCCAATCCCCCGGTTTCCGCCAGAAGCCGCAGCACCTTTTCCGCAATGTACGCGGGCATCTTTTTGTTGATAAGGTCGGCAAAATGAATGAAGGGGGTCTCGTGGTCGTATTGTTTCGCCTTCCAGGACAGATAGAGCGGATCGATCGGGATGCAGTGGCCCCCGATTCCGGCGCCGGGCAGATAGCGGGTGAAGCCGTACGGTTTTGTCGCGGCCGCATCGATGACTTCGTATACATCTATGCCCATTTTTTCACATAATAGGGCAAAATCGTTGATGAAGGAAATATTGATAAACCTTTGGGTATTTTCCAGTATCTTTGTCATTTCCGCCGCCCGCGTGGAAGAGACGGGGTGGACGGCCACAAAAATCCTTTCGTATAAATCTTTTGCTTTTTGCAGGCACGACGGGGTGATGCCGCCGACGACCTTCGGAATGTTTTCCAGCGGGATTTTGCTGCCCGGGTCAATCCGTTCCGGGGAATAGGCCAAATAGAGATTTTCTCCGGGGCGAAATCCCCGCTTTTCCAGTTTCGGGAGGATCAATTCCTCCGTTGTGCCCGGAAAGCTGGTGCTTTCCAAAACGATGAGCTGTCCTTCCCGAATATGGGGAAGGATAAGATCGACGGCGCTGTTCACATAGGAAAGATCCGGTTCTCCCGTTCCGGTGAGGGGGGTCGGTACGCAAATGAGCACGGCTTCGGTTCCGGCCGCTCCTTCGCCGTCCTGAAAAAGGGAAAATTTTTGTTCCCGGATACAGGTTTGAAGAAACCCGCTGTCCACATCCGGGAACAGAGATTCACCCTTTTCGATAGATTCCAGTTTTTTTTGATTAATATCGATTCCGTGGACGATAAAACCATTTTGCAAAAAGAGCTGGCTGAGGGGCAGTCCGACGTATCCTAATCCGATGACAGCTACTGAATTTTTCTGGATGCTTGCCATTCATACTCCTCCCTTGATTGAGACTAAAATATTGTATGAGAGACCGGTGCGGCGGTTATAGGCAGAACGGATAGCTTCCGTGAAATTGTGTGTTACCCTTAAAATTTTTGTGAATTTGGATTGCAGCCGAAGGGGAAAAAGGGGATGTCGGATAAAAAAGTTCCCGTTTCCCGGGAACGGAAGCCCATGAGACGCAATCTTTCATAAAAAACGGGACAGGAGGAGTAAAACGATGAAAAAACGGGCCGTATTTTTGGACAGGGACGGGGTCATCAATGAAGTCCTCAGCAAAAGGGTAAAATTCGTAAACAAGCCGGAAGAATTCTACTTTTTGCCCGGCGTTCCGGAAGCGATCAAAAAATTGAACCGGCATTTTGATTACGTCTTCGTCGTCACCAATCAGGGAGGGGTCGGTTTGGGCTATCTGACGGAAAAGGATCTCCGCCGCATTCACGACCATATGAAGAGGGAATTAAAAAGAAAAGGCGCGGAAATCCACGATATTGCCTGCTGCATCCATCCGCCCCATCTGGGCTGTGAATGCCGGAAACCGGGGAGCAAAATGATCGAGGATTTGGCGGAAAAATACGGGGTCGACTTGTCCCGTTCCTACATGGTCGGCGACCAGGAAACGGATATTGCCGCCGGGAAAAGGGCGGGGACGAAAACCGTTTATATCGGCGCTTATTCCCCGTCGGCCGATGCCTCTTTTCCCGACCTGGCCGCCGCCTCCGACTGGATGGCGGCGGAAGCCGGAAAAGGGAAGGGGGAGGAGTGACCTCTTTGTCGGGGGAGGAAAGGACCGGGATGTCCTTTTTTCCTTCCGGAATTCTTAAGCCGTTGCGAAAGGGACGACATGAGGGTGAGGGTATTCCTGGCGAAAGCAATTGATGGAAGGGCTGACGCTTATCTCCCGGCAGAATACGGGGGAGGGGTATTCCTGGCGAAAGCGGTTGGCCTCTCTCGTGACGTCCTCCGGAAATTGGCCGGCACGTGTTGCGGCTTGTCCTTCAGGATGGGAATGTCCAACATTTGTTTTGTTACTGGAATCGGATCGTCCAACATGGCGGCCGGATGGTTCGACATTTTTGTTAAATGACCAATAACCGGTCGCATTTGTCCAAGATTTCGGAAAAATCGTCCAACATCTTTTTTGCCGGAGAAACCGGTATGTCCGACATCGGATTTTCAATGTTCATCATCAGGGCTGGAATGTCCAACACCGTATGTCGATGTCCATCATCGAAAAATATTTGTTTAACATCTGAACTTTAATGTCCAACACGGAAAAAAATTCGTCCAACATTGAAAAAAATTTGTCTATCATCGCAAAAAATATGTCCATCATCGCAGAAAAAATGTCCATCATCCATCGGCGTGTCCAACACCGGCCGCGGAATGTTCAACATCTTCATCCTATGGTTCAACATGGGACGGACGGCCTCGTGGTCCATGCAATTAGCGATCCGAATGGGTTCCATTTCGGCCGGTTTTGCATTGCGATTTCTTCCCATCCCGTCCATGAAAATGATCTGCGGCGTGGTCCACTCATCGGGCGTCCGACTTTGGCATTTACTGACACTCAACCGAAAAGTGCCGCCATGATCGTCCGGATTGGACATGGGGCCATCGGCTTTTTCATCTCCCAAAATAAAAACGCCGTCCGTTACGGTTCAATAACGGAAGGCGGAAAAGGGCCGTGGGAACTGGGCTGGATTCCCGGTGTTCCGGAGCTGTCCGGCCTCCGGTTCGGGAGAAAGGACAAAAAGCGGCCGTTCAATATCAAAACAGGACGGCAGCGGTTGCCATCGCGAGCAATGGACACGGATCGTGCCGATGCAGAAATCGTTTCTTTGGAAGGGGAAAAGACAGGAGGCCGCCCTTTGATCCAGTTTTTTCCTTATAAAAATCAAACCCCGGGTTTCCCGGCAAAGGGCCTAACGGCGGCGGAGATGCCGTCTCCCGAAGGATGCCGACAGATGCGGTAAAAATGAGAACTTAATGCATCCAGCCATGGACAATCGATAAAATTGCCGGAAAGCGGGCGGCGAGCCCGCTTTCATCTTTTCCTCGGGATGGTTAACGTCTGCCAATCCGTTCCGGTCAGCAGTTTGGCCGCATAGACGATCTGCCCGATGTGATACGAATAATGATACATTTGCCGCTCGATGGCCTGGAGGACGGTATGGGGTTCACTGCGGATGGTGACCGTCTTCAGCAAATCCTCTTCCTTGATTTCCTCCAACGCACGGAAAAAAACCGTCCATCCCTTTTCCCAGGAAGCCATGATTTCTTCCCTTGTTTTCCAGCGGTTGATAAATTCTTCGTCCCGGTTCCGGTCCGGTTTTTCCCCGTCCGTATGGAAAAAATCCGTCCATCGGGAAACCATGTTCCCGCTTAAATGTTTCACGATGATGGCGATGCTGTTGGATTCTTCGTTGAAACTGTGAAAAAGCCCTTCATCGGAACATTGTTCCATCGCCCTTTCCCCGATTCTTTTCATTTCCCGGAAACGATCCTTCACGACTTGTAAGTATTCCTTCCCGATTTCCATGGGACAACCTCTGTTTATGGGATTTATCAACCATCATTTCGATTTTTATTAGAAAAAATCCTGCCTAGTTCCCTTCTCTAAGAAAAAACGAAAGGCTAAAAAAGGATTTTCCTGACATAAGAAGAATTTCATTGAAAAGGGCATTTTCCGACCCCGGGGAAACGGGAGCAAGTCAACCATGAAAGGAGCTGGAAAAATGAGACAAATCATCGCCCTCGGCGGGGGAGGTTTCTCGATGGAACCGGACAATCCCCTGATGGACTTGTATATTTTGAAACAATCGGGAAAGCCGTCCCCGAATATTTGTTTTCTTCCGACGGCAAGCGGCGACGCGGAAAACTACATCAATAAATTTTACCAATTTTTTCGCCGGTTTCCTTGCCGGCCGTCCCATCTGTCTTTGTTCCGCCCTCCGACCAGGGATTTGGAAGGATTTTTGCTGGAAAAGGACATCATCTACGTCGGCGGCGGCAATACGAGAAACCTGTTGATCTTATGGAAAGAGTGGGGGCTGGTGCCGGTTTTGAAAAAAGCCTGGGAAGAAGGCATCGTCCTTGCCGGGATCAGCGCGGGCGCCATCTGCTGGTTTGAGGAAGGGGTCACCGATTCCTTCGGCGAAGAACTGGAACCGATTGCCGGTCTGGGTTTCCTGAAAGGGAGCCACTGCCCCCATTATGACGGAGAACCGGAGTGGCGGCCGGCCTATCACAAACTGATCCGGACAGGGGCGATCCCCGGAGGCCTCGCCGCAGACGACGGGGCGGCCATCCATTTCGTCGATCGGGAGGTCAAAGCGATCGTCAGCTCCCGCCCGAAGGCAAAGGCATACCGCGTGCACTGGGATCAAAAGAAAAAACAGGTGACCGAGGAAGAGCTGCCCACGAAGTTTTTGGGAGCGCAGCCGTCGTCCCCGTAACCCGGGGCTGTCTCAACATGTGAGACAGGCGCGTTTTTATAAAGGAGTTGACCATCATTGACTTCTTTATATTGGCAGTATATCATCCGGCACAAACGGGCATTTTTCGTAACGGTGCTTTTGCTTGCCGTGATTTTCACGTTGCTCCCTGCCGCCGCACAAATCTGGCTGCGGGGACATGAAACCGTTCATGCGGATATTACCGACTTTGCCCGAGGAAAATACGATATCCTCGTCCGTCCGAAAAATTCGCCGATCGAAGAAAAATTAGGGATTGTGGAAGAAAACTATTTAGGCGTGGGGGACGGGGGAATCACGCTGGACACGTGGCAGAAAATCGCCAGGGATCAACGGATCGAATTTGCCGCCCCCGTGGCTTCGTTGGGTTTTTTTACGAAAATGAATCAATCGTATCAGCTTCCCAAGCCTGACGGCCCAACCCGTTACAGGGTGAAATACGAAACGACAGACGGGGTCCATCGCTATGTCATCCAAGAGCAAACCGCTTACCTTCTTTTCCCCCTGGCGGCGAATCTTTCCGATGCCTTTTATCCGAAAGAATTGATCAATGTGTTCGGATTGTGGGGGAGGGCGAATTTTCAACTGCCGCCTTCCTATCATCCTGTGATCGCCATTGATCCTGATGCGGAAGAAAAGTTGACGGGGATCGACTTTTCGGCCCTGAAGCAAGAGTTAAACGGAGCCGATTTTTGGCCTCCGGAAGCCCATTATATCCCTCTCCTGGACGTGAAAGATTCGGCAACGCCCATTGACGCAATCATTACGGTCGAAAACTTGGATCTGTCCGAAGAAGATGTCCTTTCACTGAAACGAAAAGCGGGATTAAAAGAGGAGGATCCGCTTTTCTACGCCGTGAATCCCAATCACGAATCTTCCGACGCCTATCGCTTCATCGAAGAACAATTGGCCAATATCCCGCCGACATCGAAAAAAACGTATCAAATTCATTTTTCCGAATTTCTGAGTCCTTTTGAACAAGAATGGTATATGCTGGACAAAGATTTCCATGTGGTGATGGAATCCGAATAGGATTTTAACAAACATGGCGAAATCGGCCGGGTGAGCAGCTATGAATCCCAGAACACGTTCTTCCGGGCTTCGCCGCCTGCTTACCGTTTGAAAGACGGCGGGCTTTCAATCCGGCTGGTGGACACGGAAGGCAGTATTCCCGTTTACCGAAAATTGGAAGAAATCCGACATCAACAATTTCAATCCTCCGGTTCCAATCAAGATCTGCATTTTTTCGTACAGGTCGGCAGTGTTGCCGCGGGACCAGCCTATGAGCAACTGGCGGCCAGTCCGTTGGGAATCTACCAATTTCAATACGGTGTCCATCAGGCGACGGGCAAAAAACTTCAGCCGACCCATCACCCCGGAAGTTTTCTGCCCTTGCCGGCCCACGGACTGGTTTCGATTCGGTGGGTGGAATACTTTAAGGGAGCTGCTCCCATCGATGCGATTCGGATAAAAGTTGCCGGGATCTCCGGTTATACCCAGGAAGCGGCGGAAAAAATCCGGGAAGTGGCAAGGGGTTTGGAAGAGATGGGCCTTTATGTGGATATCATTGCCGGAGCGTCCCGCCAGGACATGGCAGTGGACGTGGAAAAAATCGGAACGGTGATCATGCCCTGGACAACGTTGGGTGCTGCGGAATCAATTCTCTCAAGTTGGAATGTGTTTTCCATGGTCATTGCCGCCGTTTTTGTCTTGAGCGCCCTTTTGACGCTGTTGTCCCGATTCGGCGTCGCGGAAGCGGAAACCAAGGAAGAACGAGGCCGTTTGGCGATGTTGGGGTGGAGCGATTCGACGATTCGGGCTATTTTCCGTTTCCAATGGCGGATCCAACTGTTAACCGCGGCCATCATCAGCGGAGGAATATTGGCGGCAGCCGCCGGATTTGACTCGATTTCCTTCGCCGGTTTTGGAACGGCGATCCTCATCACATCCGGATTAAAAGCGGTGACCGGAAAACTCCATCAACGGCCGTCCAAAAGGGATCACTCCTTCCGGCCCGGCCGATCCCTTTTGACAGCGAATCTGCGTTTTTATAAAAACCACATCCTCGCGGCAAGTCTCCAGCTCATATTAACCACATCCTGCACGGCATTCATCTTTACTGTCAATCATGCCACGACCGAACGCATCAAGAAGACCCGTTTGGGCGAATACATCCATTTTCATATCAATGAACAGCAAATGCTGCTTTTTTCGGGAATCATCCTGTTGACGGCTTTTACCCTGGCCGAGTCCTTCTACCGGCTATGGCAAGAAAGAAAAAAGCAGATCCAATTTTTAAAGATTGTGGGCTGGCAAAACCGGGAGATCCGCATGTTGCTGCTGAAAGAGTCCGTCGCATGGGCAGGAATTTCAACCGGGTTCGGAGCGATGATCAGTGTTTTTTTGGCAGGATCCGTTTTGGGTTTCAACTCGGCGGCCGTTATGCTGCAAATCGGTTGGGCCGGCGCCATCTTCCTCGGGGCCCTTTTCATCTTTTCCATCGTCCTGTTCGGGACACTCAAATACGGTTTGAAAGGGGAACAGACATGGATGTAATCGTCCGCCATTTGTCCAAAACCTTTCGTTCCGGTTTCGAAGAAAAACTGATTTTGAAGGATGTCACGTTCGAAGTGAAAAGTGGAGAATGGGTCAATATCATTGGACGTTCCGGCTCGGGGAAAACTACCCTGTTAAAATGTTTGGCGGGCCTCCTGCGGACGGAAGAGGGGGCTTCCATCTTCATCGGCGGCAGCCCCATTCACCAAACGCCGGAAGAGAAATTGCGCGAATTTCGCCGGAAACACATCGGATTTATTTATCAAGATTTTCAATTGTTTCAAGCGTTTACGGCAAAGCAAAACGTGATGCTGCCGGAATGGCCGTATACGAATAGAAAGAAGCTGGAAAAACGGGCGGAAGAATTGTTGGAAAGACTCCAGTTGACCGACCGGATGGACGCCGTCCCTGTCCCTGCCCAACTTTCCGGCGGGGAGCAACAGCGGGTCGCCATCGCGCGGGCCCTGTTAAATGATCCGGAAGTTTTGCTTTGCGATGAACCCACCGGAAATCTTGACCGGAAAACGAGGGACGAAATTCTGGGAATTTTGCACAACTGCCGGGAAGAAGGGAAAACGATCCTGTTCGTAACCCATGATTATGAAGTGCTGAAATACGGCCAACGGATCTTTCAAATCGATGACGGCGTCATCACAGAAATTGATAAACCGGCTATCCCCGGCTAAAGAAATTCCATACGGGGGCATACAAGCAGGCTTTTCGCGGGAGGCAGGAAGCCGATTTCATGGAAAACGATCCCGCACAGCCGGCCTCATCCGAATGCTCAGCCTATATTTTTGGGCTTTGATCGGGATTTTGTATGTCCCGGCTTCGGCCTTATCCCTATGCTCAGCCTATATTCACGGGGCCGTCTGCCGGCCGAACATCGCTGTCTTGGAATACCGTGTCCGCAAACTTTTTCGCGGCGAATTCCCATATTCCGAAAAACGGAGTTGTCATGTGGAAAAACCGTAAGGAGGCGGCGATTGGGGGAATATTTCAAATCATGCGGATCGGGAAGCATTCGTCCAACCAGGCAGGCAATCCAGCTTGCCATCCATCTTATCGATACGCCAGTGATGAATCTTTCGGCCGTTCCGTTCCGATCTGTTCAATACGATATTTTCTCTGATATTAAATTGTTGTATTATTATAAATTAAAAGCCTAGTTATTTTCGTTTACATCAATGATGGCAGGATACTCCCGCATTTGCTTCTGCAGCGGCTCCCGCGGAACGCTCGCATGCCCTTGAAAGGGGGATGCCGCAACGGCAGATTCGGGACGGCTTTGGGCTTTTTTCGGAACACCCGCCGAAGAATTTGGACGGTCCGGCCACCGGCGAGGCGGCCGGATGAATCCCGATCCGGCGATGAATTCGCCGGCAAAAAAGATTGGAACAGCCTGTCGGCAAAAGACCACGCATTCAAAACACCGAGTCCATTCCAAAATGGACGGGCTCGACGAACAGGAGGCTTCCGATGAACATCCGCAGCTTTCGTAAAGAAGATTGGCCCCAGGTGAAAGAAATTTATGAGCAGGGGATCGCGACCGGAAATGCCACATTTGATACGGAATCTCCCGCTTTCGAGAAATGGGTGTCCTCCGTCGCCGACGGTTTGTGCCTGGTCGCCGAAGACGAAGAGGGCATCCACGGCTGGGTGAAGGTCAGCAAAATTTCCAGCCGTTGCGCCTATGCGGGGGTGGGCGAGGTAAGCATCTATATCCGGGATCGGAGTAGGGGAAAGGGGGTTGGAAAGAAACTTCTGCAAGCCATCATCGAAGAATCGGAGAAAAAAGGCTATTGGACGCTGCAGGCCGGCATATTCCCGGAAAACAGCGCAAGCCTCTCCCTCCACGAAAAGGCCGGATTCCGGAAAATCGGCGTTCAGGAGCGGATCGGCAAACTGAACGGCGTCTGGCGGGATGTGGTGTTGCTGGAAAGGCGCAGCCGCAAGGCGGGCATCGATTGATCGATGCCAAAAGAAAAGACAGCATTCATTCGACGGCCATTTTTGGGGGTGAATGCTGTCTTTGTTTTTTTCGAAATATCTCCTTTACGCATTGGATGGCCCTGGCGATGAGTTCATCTTGAACGGCGGTTTTCCGGTAAATGAGATGGATCGGCTGTTGCTCCATTTTATGCCGGGGCTCATAATCCAGCTTCTTGAAATACATTTTCTCCCCGGACAGCTGAACGATTCGTTCGGGAATGAAGGCGAGACCCTTTCCGTTTCGGACAAACTCCAGCAGCGCCTGACTGTGGCCGACTTCGACGAAGGGAACATACTCCTCGCCAAATTCCTGGCGAAACCAATGTTCGAAAGTTCTTCCCCAGTTCAAGTATATGAGGGGAAGGGCGTTCAGGTCCCCGGGGCCCAGCTTCCGTTTGATTTGAAAATTTCTGGCACAATAAAGGATAAACGTATCTTCCCCGAAGGTTTCCTTTTTGATCTCCGCATCTTCCGGCCCGTGATAAACCAGCCCGATATCGATCCTGCCTCCCAAAACCTCATCCACAATGATGTGGGAATGATCGGCATGGAAAGAGAAACGGAGGTTTTCATCCGTTCCGGCCAATCGATCCACCCAATCGGTGAAGCGGCTGTCCCACAACGAATAGGTGATGCCGAACCGGATCCGTTTCCTTTCCGATTGAAACCTGCGGGCGATTTTTTTTGCTGTCTTCGATCAGCTTTAACTGATGTTCGAACAGGGGCAAAATTTCTTTGCCGAAAGGGGACAAATCCACTTTTTTGTTCGTCCGCAAAAACAGATGCTGGCCGTAAAACCGTTCTAAATTTTTGATCCTTGACGTGACGGTCGATTGGGTGACATGCAGTTCATCCGCCGCCCAAGTGAAATTTTTCAATCTGGCCACGGCAAGAAAGGTTTTTATTTCTTCAAGATCCACGGGTGCTCACCAACCCTATTGGAAAGATTCCCAGATTCCTTTAAAGGATGCCGCCGCGAAAGGGGGGGACAAGCGTCCATGCCCGGAAAAATATATATTTCCTGTCCGGTTTTGTCTGCAAGGGTTTTTCTGCATGGATGGGAGGGAGACAGCCGTTCCCGGCGCGGGAAAAAACGAACGCCTGCTGGGATATAAAAACTTCCAGCCGGCGGAAATGCCTGGTTCGAAGCACTTCTTCGGTCCCGTCCGGACCGACGGTTCCGGCGGCGAAGTTTTTCGGGGAGTTGCAGATTCAAACCGATGAAAGCGATGATGAAAAAAAGCTTTCACCCGCATCGGCCGATGGGCCGGCGGGTGTTGCGGCCGATAGATCTTGTCCAATTCGTCCGAAAACATACATCCCGTAAAAGGAGCAAATCCGGCAAGCCTCAGGCGCATGATCCCGATGTTTGGGTTTCCGCACGGAAAGAATCGATTATAAACATTATAAAGTACGTTGCCTTTTATGGCTTTCCTTGAATCATTACCCTTCGGAATCGGTTTCGAATTAAATTTTAACCCGGAAAAGAATCCCTCGTCTAATTGATTTCATTGATAGAAATTATTGATATTTCCAATCATTCGCAAAAAATGTCCCTGTATGCGAAAATTGAATCGGATGAAAGGAAAGGAGCAGGGAAAAGGGGAAAGATGTCGAACTTTTGTTGTATGAAACGATCCGGACGCATCCGCCAAAGGATCTGCGGACGAAAGGGAAAGGAATACCGGCGTATCCGAAGTTTTCCGAGAAAAAGGGGGCCATCGCATCTTGATCCAATATCCCGTTTTCAAAAGAGGAGCGACCATCGGCGTTACGGCAACCTCAAGCGGGGTTAAACCCGAGCTTCATCACCTGCTGCGCAAAGCGAAGGAACGGATGGAAAAAAGGGGCTACCGGATCGTTTTGGGGGAGACGGTCTGGACGCAAGAAAAGGCAAAGTCGGCAAGCGCCGAAAAAAGGGCCGCGGAATGGACGAAAATGATGGAAAACGATGAGATTGACCTCATCTTTCCGCACTGGGGAGGCGAACGGCTCATCGAAATTTTGGAACATATCGATTTTGATAAAATAAAAACGAAATGGGTGCTGGGCTATTCCGACACAAGCACTTTGCTTTTGGCCATGACCTTGAAGACCGGAATCGCCACCGCCCACGGGACAAATTTCATCGATTTGCGCGGGGAAGAAACCGATGAAACGACGGCCATGTGGGAAAAGGTTTTGTCGACGGAAACCGGCGGTTCCATCACCCAGCGCTCTTCCCAAAAATACCAGCGCTCCTGGCAGCGGAACGATTCTCCCCGCGTCTTTCATTTGACGGAAGAGACCCGTTGGAAAACCGTTACCGGTCAGCCTGAAATTTTAGGGAAGATTGCTGGGCGGCTGGATCGACGTCATCCGGCATTTGATCGGCACCCCTTACGGCGATGTCCGGGCGTTCAGGGAAAAGCATCTGCCCGGCGAACCGATCCTTTGGTACATGGAAAACTGTGAACTTTCCGCCGCCGATTTGCGCCGTTCCCTCGTGCAGATGAAGCTTGCCGGGTGGTTCGATCATTGCGCCGGAGTATTGTTCGGGCGAAGCAAGGCCAACGAACCGGTTGAAGGTTATACCGCCGAAGACGTTTATCGCGATCTGTCTTCCGAATTGGGAGTCCCGATTGTCTATGACATCGATTGCGGGCATCAGCCGCCGCAAATCTCCTTCGTCAACGGTGCGTTTGCGGAGGTGGAAGCGGGAAACGGAAAAGGGGTTGTCGTGCAACATTTCAAGCCCTGACGTGAATGGCCGGAAGGCAATTTTTTGCGAGCAAAACCCTTTCCCGCACAGCAAACCCTGATCCGTAACCTTTTTCCGTTGAATCGGACCGAAACGAGGTTGGAAGGATGCTGAAGTATACGATCGGATTTTTAAAGCGAAAGGACGAAATTTTGCTCCTGAACCGGGAAAAACCTTCCTGGATGGGATGCTGGAACGGGGTCGGCGGGAAGATCGCCGAAAACGAGACCCCCGATCAATGCATCTTGCGGGAAATCGGCGAAGAAACGGGAATCATCCTTTCCGATATGGAATTCAAGGGGATCGTCACCTGGCGGGTCGACGGGGAGGAGGAAGGGGGCATGTATGCCTTTTTGGCCGAACTCCCCGCCGATTTCCCGTACCCCACCCCGGTCAAAACCGATGAAGGGATCCTCGATTGGAAAAAACTGAACTGGATCCTCCACCCGGACAATGCGGGCATCGCCAATCTCCAATATTTTCTCCCGACCATGCTGAAGGGGGAAGGCCCCTACGAATATCACTTCGTTTATGAAAAAGGAAGGGTGGCGGGCTTTCAAACGAAACCTTTGGAAAAGGGGAGGGATGCCGATGTCCGGTTTCTGCCGGCCGATACAAGGAAGGCGGGGGGAAGGGACGGCTGAATGGCGGGTTTGGCGTTCCCGCGGCGGCCCGGTCCTTTCCGGCGGACCCGGAAAAACGGCAGGATCGTCCGGGGTGTCGGATTTTTTCCGAAGGAAAGATGGCGGGCGCATACCCGGGGCGGCCATGTTTTCTTTGGCAGCCGCTTCGGAAGTTTTGCTTGAACGGGCAGGCGGGAACGGCCTCGGCGTTTTATCCGCCATCCGTTGCAAATGCTCCGGATTTCCGCTATCCTTATATCATCGGGAAGAATGTTGATGTTTTTTCGACAACATGCGAAAGATTGATATAAAAACATCAACTAAGAGGGAGAAGAGGATGCCTGTGCCTGCTGTCTGTTTTGCCGCCGACGTGAAACATTCGAAACAGATGGAAAAAGCCTATCTCATTCAAGTCCTGGAAGAATGCCGGGAAACCCTCAACCGGGAATTTTCCGGGGACCTGATCATTCCCTTTTCCGTCCGGAACGGGGATGAACTGGTCGGCGTCAGCGAAAATTTTTCTTCCGTCTATCCGGTCGTCAAACGATTGTTAACCCTGTCGGCACTCCGGAAATGCCCCTTTTACCTGGGGATCGGCATCGGCGGATTGGAAACGGCCGGCCGCAGCGTACATACCATGAACGGCAGCGCGGTGATCCGGGCCTTTGAAGCCAGGGACAAACATTTGAAGGAAAAAAGCGAAGACGCGCGGATCTGGAACGGTCCGGATTCGGAAACCAGCGTCTATTTTTCCTCCGAACACGTCCCGGAAGGACCGTTGAACGCCTTGTTCAACTTTATCACGACGATCCGCAGGGGATGGTCGGAAAAGCAAAGACAAGTGATCGAAACGATCGAAAAACATCCGGAATGGACCTATGAAAAAATCGGCGCGCACCTCGGGTACAAGTCGCCGAAGTCGACGGTCAGCCATCTGCTGAAACGGGCCGATTACCAAAAACTGAAGGCGGTGGAAGAGAGCTTCATCCGGCTGCTCATCCTGTATGAAAAGGAATTGAACCAGAAGGAGCGATAACTTTGTGGATCTATTTCTATGCCGCCCATTTGCTGGGGGATTTTGCCGTTTTTCCGGACGCAGTTGCGGAGAAAAGCATGGACCGGAAGGGAGGAGCGCTCCTCCGCCACGCTTTCGTCCATCTCCTGTTCATGTTTGCCGCCGGACTGTTTATCTTTTTTACCGACCCGCATTCTTCCCTCCGCTTGCTGGGGGCATTGGAAACGGCCGCCATCCTGATCGCCATCGCCCATTTTGCCGTGGACGCGGCAACGCTTCGGCTTGGCGGAAAATTGCAAAGGCCCGGATCCCGGGCCCTGCTGTTCCTGCTTGACCAGGCCGCCCATCTGTTCCTCATATTGTTCCTGCTTCGGCTCCTTACCGGCGGTGCGGCGGTCTCCGGCGGCCTCGAAGGGCTTTTTTCGGGCAATTTGTCCGTATCTGAAAAGGCGGCCGCCACCCTTTGCATTTTCATCTGGGCCACGTCCGGAGCCGGAACTCTTCTCGCCATCCTCCTGAAGAATATCGCCCCCGACGATCAGCTGGAGGAAGGCGTGTTCCGCATATCGGATGAAAGGACGGAAATCAAAACAAAATATGCCATAAGCGGGAGAGAGGAGACGGAAATTACCACCGTCAAAACGGAGCATTATTTCCGCGATTCGCCGGAAAAGACCGGAAAAACGATCGGCATGCTGGAACGTTCGCTCATTGTGCTCCTGTTGATGATCCGTCTGCCCGAAGGGCTGGCGTTTTTGGCTGCGATAAAAACATTAACCCGATTTAAGCAGTTCGATCAGAAGCAATTTGCGGAATATTATTTGATCGGCACCCTGTCGAGCGCCATGATCGGGATCTTATTGGGGGTCGCCGCCGCAAGTCTTTGGTGAAAAGCTCTTGGTTGACCAACGCAACCTTCACGCGGCATCCGCCGCCGCAAGTCTTTGGCGAAAAGGCCCCCGGGGCCGGCTCAAACCAGCTAACGGGGCCCGCTCCGTGATGGAGGCTTCCATCTCAGTCGCAGCAAGATGAGCTTCTTTTTGCCGCCTTATCTTTAGAAAGAAGCCGGTTTTGGCGTTTTGCCGCCCCCGTTGACGAAAGGCGGGATCCCGGCCGAATCCGTCGTCCGCGCTTTTTTCGACGCGGCATTCGTAGCATTCGCTGAAAAAGCTTGCCGAAAGAATTCATTGGAAAGCAGGGATAAAGGTGATCCGCACGACAGCCGTCCTGGAAGACAATACCATTGCAACCGGTCTGTCCCTGGAGGAACTGAAAGCAAAGGAGAATGAAATCCGCTGGTTTTGGACGGATTTTAACCTTCCGGACGAAAAGGAAATCGCCGAATTGGAACGATTCTTCGGCTTCCACCCGCTCGCCGTCGAAGACTGCGTGAACCGGCTACAAAGGCCGAAAATCGATTATTACGAAGGCTACGCCTTTTTTGTCCTCCATTATCTGCACACGGAAAAAATACAAAAGAAGGAAATCAATATCTTTTTGGCCGACCGCTACATCGTCACTTTCCATTCCGAGAAATCGGATCAGGTGGAGCGGGCCTGGAAGGAAATCACGATGGGGACGGTGACGAAAAGATGGGGCCCCTTTTACGTCTTCTATCTGATTTTGGACAAGACCGTCGACGATTTTTTTCCGATTCTTTACGATTTGGAAGACCGCATCAACGTCCTCGACGAACAAAGAAATATGGAAACCTTGTTTGAACAGCTTTTTCAAATCCGAAGACAGCTTTTATATCTCCGGCATACCATCCACCCGATGCAGGAAATCGTCATGGAAATCCTGGATTCGGAACATTTGATCCGGCACAAGACGGACAGGGCCTACATCAAAGATATCTACGACCATCTGTTGAAAATCTCGGAAATGATCGAATCCACCCGGGAAATCACGGCCGACATCCGGGAAAACCATCTTTCGATCAACACCCACCGGACAAACCGGATCATCCAGGTTTTGACCGTCATCACGACGATCTTCATGCCGCTGACGCTGATCACGGGAATTTACGGGATGAATTTTTCCAACATGCCCGAGCTGAAATGGAAATACGGTTATTTTGCCGTGCTGATTTTCATGGCCCTTCTGGGGACGGGGTTGTATCAATGGTTCAAACGGAACGGATGGTTAAAATAAGGATCGTTTGCCGCGGACCATCCGATGAGAATTCCGCCGAATTTGAAGACCGAAGGGGGAGGGGAGATGGACTTTTCAATAAAAACCATCCCATTGGGATCTGCGGCAACCTTTCTTCTTCACCAACGGGACAGGAATGATTATCAGCACAAAAAACCATTCGGGGGAAATGGAATGGGGATTCAACGATAGAAATGCAGATCGGGAAGATAACCCTCTTTCTTAATATAACAGCAACAAAAAAGGGGGATACAAGTGAAAACGAGAACCGAACAAGAAATGTTGGATTTGATCATTACATTTGCTAAAAAAGATCATCGTATACGTGGAGTGCTAATGAACGGCTCTCGTGTAAATCCGAATATAAAGAAAGATATATTTCAAGATTATGATATTGTATATTTAGTTACGGATGTTGAACCATTTAAAGATGAAAACTTTATTTTGTCTCACTTTGGGGAAGTAATGCTTATGGAAAAACCCGAAGATAAAATTTTTCCGCCTCCCATTGGCGATGGCCGTTATACCTATTTAATACAATTTATGGATGGGAACCGAATTGATATGCATTTTATTCCCATAAATAAAGTGGATGAACTGATTCAGGACAGTTTGACAAGGGTTTTACTAGATAAAGACCACAATATTCCAGATATCCCGCCTCCAAGTGAACAAAGTTATCTTATTAAAAAACCAACGGAAAAATTATATAACGATTGTTGCAATAGTTTTATATGGGGATTAGGAGCCCATATTCCAAAAACCATTTGGAGACAAGAATTACCATTGTTAATGCGTTTAATCGATATTGTTTTGCGTGAGCCATTAATTCAAATGCTTGAATGGTATGTGGGGATTAAAACAGATTATAAATACTCCATCGGGAAAGGAGGCAGGTATTTAAAAAAGTTCCTGGAGCCTGAAATTTGGAATGACTTTGAGAAGACATATACAGACGCTAATTATGATCATATTTGGAGTTCATTGTTCTTATTTCATGACTTATTCAAAAAAACGGCTGAACATGTTGGACAAGTATATGGTTTTCAATTTCCTGAGGAAGAATGTAAAAGAGCGCTGTCTTTTCTAAAACACGTAAAAGAATTGCCGCAAGATGCAAAATCAATTTTTTAGGTTAGATGTAAAAATGAAATGCCACAAAAAAATAAATAAAAGCCATAGATAAACCGTGTTATGAATCGAGGTGCCCAAACCACGATCAAATGGTCTGCGCCAAAACGCTGTGCAACTACATCGAACGCGGTTTGATCATTGTAAAATCCAAAATTGAAACTATCAACAGTTTTCATTCTCGGATGAAGAAGGATTGACCGTTTTTTTTAAAGGTGTGGCTGCAAAATATCTTGATAATTACCTTGCTTGGTTCTTATTTGTGGATAGCCGCAGTTACGAAAATACCACGCCACATATCAAAGAGCTTCTGCTTACATCTGTATTTGAAATGACAGAAAATTTTGAAAGTATCCGTCTATCTAAGTTCAGTGCTTTAAAAGGTCATTTACGGGCAATCGGCTTATAAATACCGGGAGAGGAGAACTCAATTTATGGAAATTAGAAAACCAAACGATTCGGAATATAAAAAGATTTTATCACTTTCACCACAAGCATTATTCGAAGGTACATTAGGCGAAACAAAACCGTCAGATGAAAAAGTCAAACAACTTATTGAACCATTATTGCAGAAAGGAAGCTATTATTTGATAGCAACTGAAGGCGATAATCTAATGGGTTGGATTCTTATCGGAACAAGTAAAGACCAATTAACTGAAAAGATATATGGATTTATTTATGAATTGTTTGTGTTAGAGGAATTTAGGGGAAATGGAATTGCAAAACAATTGATGGAAACTGGTATCGAACATCTTAAACAAGATGGATATTCAGAGGTTCGCTTAAGTGTATATGCAGGAAATCAAGCGATTAAACTGTACGAAAAATTAGGATTCAAAAATAGAACCATTACAATGAGTATAAACATATAAAACAAACATCTTTATTGAATATTGAAAAAATCACCATTAAACATTAACAGAGGCTATGGAAAAAGCGAGATCGTTTTTCTGCCTTTTTTTATTGGATCTTCTTTTTGCTTGTCCGGAATAAGAGGTTGACCGGGAAATCACTTCGAACGGCTTCTTCATGGGGACGGCTCATCTCCCTTTGCTCTGAATCACGGGCAGATCGCGCCTGTGATTTTTTTCGAAAGGGAGAGGACGATGACCAAAAAAATAACGAGCGCAGAACTTGTCCGAAAAATGGCGGACATATTCCGGTGCCCCATCTGCAAAGGTCCGATGAGGGTGATCGAAGTTCCATTCGCGCATCAAAAACCCCCGGCCGGCCAGCCGGTCTGATCGCAGGACCCGGCGGAAAAACGGGACCGGAAAGCGCATGTGGTTTTAACCTGCGGCCCGCCAAAAAACGCCGGATAGTAGAGTGACACAATCTTCCCCACATAAAATGCATTGTTTGGGTAGATTTTTGTCACTGTTTGTGACAAAATTATACCAACAAAGGCGGAAATAGCAAATATCGAAGGAGGAAGACATGGACGTTTTTGCAAAATATTTGGCAGGTATCGATAACCCCGACCACCGCGCCCGAACAGAGGAAATTTTGACGTGGGTCATTAATAAATTCCCCAATTTGAAGCCGCAAATCAAGTGGAACAAACCCACGTTTACCGATCACGGCACATACATCATTATGTTTGCCGCGGCAAAGAATCATTTGAGCATTTTACCCGAAAAAGAGACAATGGCGCATTTTGCCGATGAAATCACTAAAGCCGGCTACAGCGCTTCTTCACACTTGTTCCGAATTCCATGGACTGAACCGGTTAATTACGAATTGCTTGAGAAGATAATTGAATTTAATATCAAGGATAAGGCTGAGCATTCGAATTTTTGGCGGAAATAGCATAATATCGAGGGAGGAAGACATGGACGTTTTTGCAAAATATTTGGCAGGTATCGGTAACCCCGATCACCGGGCCCGAACAGAGGAAATTCTGAACTGGGTTTTAAATAAATTCCCAAATTTGGAACCGCAAATCAAGTGGAATACGCCAATGTTTACCGATCACGGCACATTTATCATCGGCTTTTCCACAGCAAAGCATCATTTGAGCGTTTCACCCGAAGAAGTATGCATAGCGCGTTTTGCCGATGAAATCGCCCAAGCCGGTTACAGCGCTACCAAAGGGTTGTTTCGAATTCCGTGGAATGAGCCGGTAAATTACGAATTGCTTGGGAAAATGATTGAATTTAATATTCGGGATAAAGCGGAATATACGAAATTTTGGCGGAAATAATACATCACGCCTTAGCAAAAAATCGCATGACACGAAAATGTCATGCGTTATTACAACTCGATAAAGGCGCCAACGGCTCAATAGTAGCCGTCGGGTGCTTTAAGTGTGGGGAAATGGTGTCACTCTATAGTTAAGAAAAAGAAAGGTACGAGATGAATTTTTGCGCGTTTTTAGTTTACATAACATAAATTATAGGAAGTAATAGCAATTCGTTTTCGCAATACGCAAACCTATATTTTTTGTGCATGGCTCGTGAACCCCCTTCCTAAATTTTATACAGACAGAAAAAGGCATTAGGGATCGCCTAATGCCTTTCCTTGCGGTTTCAGCAACACTCGCGATCGGATCCGGACGGACAGCATTCCCGTTCCTTTGCGGATATGGTGCCCATTTTTTCGCTTTCTTTCATTTCCACAATTTGAATAGCGCAGCAGCCTTGTTTTTCGCTGGATTTGCCCGAGAGAACTTTCAAGATGTTCATGTGAAATCCCTCCTTAAATGATATAGAACAAAAATCCGGACAATGCCGCCATTGTTATGACGGAGGCGACAAACGCCAAAACCAGCTTTTTTCTAAAGATACCGTGCAACAGTGCGATCTCCGGCAGGCTTGCTCCTGCTGAGCTAATCAACAGCGCCATGACCGGTCCCAATGCCATCCCTTTTGCAATCAGGATTTGCGAGATGGGAATCATCGCGGAAAGGCGGATATACAAAGGGATCCCGATGATGGCCGCAAGGGGAACAAGCCACCACTTATCACCTCCCATATGGGTTGATATCCATTCCGTCGGTACGGCGCCGCGGATAATGGCTCCGATGCCCGCACCGATAAGCAAATACGGAAAAACCGTTTTCATTAAACGCAGGGTTTCCAACAAGGCATCCTTTGCTTTTCGTTTCTTTCCGAAATCGGCTTTTCCTTTCACCATGACCTGCTTCACTTGATTTTCAAATCCCAGTTTTTCAAGCGCAAAACCGGTCAGTATGGATAAAAGAGCGGTGATCATGGCATAAACGGCCGCCGTTTTTATTCCGAGCACCGCGGCCATGAGCGTCAAGATGGTCGGATCGAGCACAGGAGAAGCAAAGAGAAAAATCATCACGATGCCGAAACGGACCTTCTGATTGAAAAGCGTTACGACGACCGGGATCGTAGAACAGGAGCAAAAGGGCGTCACGAAGGCGAACGCGACAGCGATCAGTGCCCCGAACAACGGATGGCGCTTTGATAACAAGCTTTGCATCTTCTCATAAGGAATATATCCTTCCAAAAGATAAATGACGAATGAAATGCCCAAAAATAAAAGGGTGAGTTCGGACACGATCGCAAGAAAATCTTTAAGAATCCCTGGATCCATAGGGTGTCTCTCCTTATCATTTATTTGTAAAGTGCAAGTATATCCTCAAGGAACAGGCAAGCTTGGAAGGCTTGCCTCAAAATAACGGTTTGCAGCAGACGCTCGATTTTGCCATGCATTCATTCAACAACTTTATCGAACGGATGACGGTTTCTTTCTCAAATTCCGACATATGGGAAAAAATCTCATCCAAATACCGGTTGATTTCTTGATCGATGGCTGCCGCGACTGATTTCCCTTCGGCGGTCAACGACAAGGTGTATACCCTGCGGTCTTCGGGAAGCGGCGTTTTTTTTACGAGTCCCCTTTTTACCAAATTTTGAATCTGCCTGCTGAACGTCGTAATATCCATCCCCAATGCATCGGCCACCTGTTGCATGGATGGGGACTTTCCCTTATCAATTTCGTAAAGAATATGGCTTTGAACGAGCGAAATATTTTCGGAATCAATCGAACAGCAATTTTTATTTAACAATCCGAAACGGCGTGTCAACACTTGAAACAGCTCTCTCGTATTTTCCATTTTTTCACCCCTATATGTTTATATATAGCATATTATTTGCAAATTGCAACTTTTATTTTTAAAAAAACAGCCGAGAACTTCTTCTCGGCCCCACAATCCATCTTATTCGCCCGTCTCGGCAAATTTCTTGATGCGTTCGCCGATTTCATCGCGAACCCGGCGGAATACGGCCAATCTTTCCTCTTCCGTTCCTTCCGCCTTTGCCGGATCATCAAATCCCCAATGGACGCGTTTCACATGCGGCGGGGTCACCGGACAATGGTCCGCCGCATGACCGCATAATGTCACAACGAGATCTGCTTGATCCAATATTTTCGGATCGATGACATCCGATGTCTGGTTCGAAATATCGATCCCCACTTCTTTCATGACCTTCACGGCGGCCGGATTTAATCCGTGAGCCTCGATGCCGGCACTGTACACTTCCCACTCATCGCCGAGATATTTTTTCGCCCATCCTTCGGCCATCTGGCTGCGGCAAGAATTGCCCGTACATAAAAAGTAAATCGTCTTCTTGTTTTTCATGTTTCACTCCGCCTGTGTTAAAGTATGATAAGGTGCCGCCTGGACCAAGGCAAATTCGGCAAAGTTTGCCGATGCCAGCGGCCTATGCCAACCGAAACGGATTCCCAAAACCTTCTGGAACTAATACTAAAGCAATTTTCCGCAAAACGCAAAATTTTGAGCCGTCGATTTCGCGTTTTGCCAAAATTATCGACATTTCTATCATCGACAAAAAAGGTCTTCCTCCCTCTTTTTTTGTTTACATAATATTTTTATGATAAATTAACCTTTGCACTGCTCACCTCCGCTGAAAAATGCCCGTCAACAAAGGAAAAACGAGGAAGCTTTCGCTCCCCGTCTTCCGTTAAAACTGCTTTTGATACCATTGCCGCGCCTGTTCCACTTCCGATTTCTTGATCGAATGCCCCCCTTTTTCCCAATGGATGGTCACGTCGCTTCCGGCGTCCCGCAACAGGCTTTCCAGCTCTTCCGCTTCTTCTTTCGGACAGATCGGGTCCGCTTCCCCGGCGGCAATCCACACCTTCGTCCCGCTTAAATCGGGAAGGGGGATTCCCCGCCGCGGGACCATCGGATGGAAAAGGAGGGCTCCTTTCAGGCTGCCCGGGATATGGAAAAGGAGGCTTGCCGCCATGTTCGCCCCATTGGAATAGCCGACGGCAATGACCCGTTTTCGGTCGAAGGCATATTGTTCCGCGGCGGAATCGAGAAATTCCGCCAATCGCCGGGTGCGGAAAACCAAATCCTCCACGTCGAAGACGCCTTCGCGGATCCTGCGGAAAAACCGGGCCATGCCGTTTTCCGACACTTCGCCGCGGACGCCGAGCACGCCGGCTTCCGGATCCAGGATATTCGCCAAGGGAAGCAAATCGCACTCGTTTCCGCCCGTTCCATGGAGCAGAAGCAAGACGGGGCTTCCGTCCCTTTTTCCCCTACGGTAAAAATGTTTCATCCTCCCGCCACCTTTGACTGAAGGTTTTTTCGTACATGATCGGCATGGAATGCCGTCCCTCTTTCTTTCTACTTATTCGTCTTCCTTCCAGACCGTATCCAACGGTTTTAATACGGATTCGATCCGTTCCCTCATCGGCTCCAGAAATGGAGGCAGGGCGAGGGATTCGCCGAGATGCTCGAATTCCTCGTCGTTGGCAAATCCCGGGCCGTCCGTGGCCAATTCGAACAAGATGCCGTTCGGATCCCTGAAATAGAGGGAACGGAAGTAAAAACGGTCCACGAAGCCGGAATTGGGAATGTTCCGTTCGCGCAAAATATTCACCCATTCATGCAGCTCTTCCTCATTTTCCACGCGGAAGGCGACATGATGGACACCGCCCCGCCCCAAACGTTCCCTGGGAAGATCCTTTCTTTCCTCCACATGGACTTCCGCGCCGGTTCCCCCTTCCCCCGTTTCAAAAACTTGTATCCGGGACCCGCCGGGGCCATCGGAAGGGTATTCGCCCTTTTTCCGGAAGCCTAATAATTCCGTTAGAACGGCGGCGGTTTTTTCCCCATCGGCCACCGTAAGCTTCGCGGGGCCGAGCCCGCGGATGGCGTATTGCCGCGGAACAACCGAACGTTCCCACGGCCTTCCTCCCTGGACCCCGCGATTATTTTCATCGGATACGAGGATCATCCGGTGCCCTTCCCCGTCCCGAAAGGCCAAGGTCAGCCGGCCGGCCCTTTCCCGGATGCCCTCGTGCTGAACGTTCAATCGTTCGAATCTTTCCTTCCAGAAGTGTAAAGCTTCATCATCCGGCACCCGGAAGGATACGGCGGAAATGCTGTTGACGCCTTCATGGTTCCGCCCGGCCATCGGGATTTCAAAAAAAGTCATCACGGTTCCCGGGTTTCCGATCTCGTCCCCGTAGTAAAGATGGTAGACGGAGATATCGTCTTGATTGACGGATTTTTTCACGAGCCGGAGCCCTAAAACCTTCGTATAGAAATGATAGTTTTTTGCCGCGTCCGCCGTGATCGACGAGACGTGGTGGAGCCCTTTCAAGATCATTTTCGTCCTCCCCATTGTTTTTGCAGCTTGCGCAAATGCGTAAGCATTCTTTTTTTCTCTTCCGCCGTCAAGGGGGAAAATTGGGCCGCCTGGAAGCGTTCCTGCTCGGGGAGCGCCGCTTCCAAGAGCTTTTTTCCCTTTTCGGTCAACGAAAGATAATTCGTCCGCCATTCCTTTTCCCTTTTAATCCAGCCCGCCTTCTCCATCTTGGCCAGGATTTGGGCGATATTTCCCTTCGTCACCAGCAGTTTTTCCGCCAAGTCCCGCTGGCAGATTTTTTCGTTGGTCCCGATATGGACCAGACAATCGAATTGGGCCAAGGTCAATCCCCATTTTTTCAAATGTTGATTGGACAGCCGGACGCTTTGGTTGTAAAATCTCGACAGCCGGTACCAAAGCAATATCCCCAGCCGTTCATCCCGCGTCGTTCCCGGAAATTTACCGTTCATTTCCAATCCTCCCGCTTTCAGTTTAAATCTAAACCGATAAATCTGTCAAAGGATTCGCGCCGGATCTTCCCTTCTTTCCCCCGCATGGCCCATCGGCTTCAAGCGGCCGCGGGCCGGAGAGCCGGCTTCCGGCTATAAAAAAATCCGCCAATCCCCTTCCGGAATTGGCAGATTCCCACTTTTCCCGACTTCCGTTCCCGATAGTTTACATAATATTTTTATATTAAATTTTCAGCGAAGCCGTTTTTCCTGATCCGCATCATAAAAAGCGTTTTTCCAGTTTTTCGGCGTAATTTTTGAAAACGGAGGAATTGGTCTTGATCCGCCGTTTGGAAAGAAATTGATTGTACCGCAGCAGTTTTTCCGTCAATTTTTTTTGCAGCCGGGCCCGTTCCGTTTCATCGCCGCACGCCTGGATCAGCTTTTCGATCGTCAGCATTTCCTGTTTCAGTTTATCCTCCTCGGCACTGATGGTAAAATTGGCGTTTTTTAGCAGCCGGTAGGCCAGCCGCAATTCTTCCGGTACGGAGGACAAATCTTCCAGTTCCAACGGTTTTCCGAAGCCGGGGAGGTCGTCAAACTCCCCGTTTTGATACGCTTCGCGTATTTTTTCTTCGCTCACCCGCCAAAAATCCGTCATCGGCCTTCTCCTTCCCCTTGATTCTCCAAATCCGAGGCCCGCTGCCCGCCCCCTGCCTTGACCGGTCCGTTCCTTTCGATCCACAGTTGTTTCCCGTATCCCTTGTCTTCCGCGGCGAAGGCAAAGGAGCCGTTCGAATACCGGTCGCCCAGCCGGATCTCCTTGACCGGGACGGTCACCTTTTCATTCTTTTCCGTCCGGACGGCGATCGTATCCGTATCATAGACCGCAGCCGTTCCGATGTTCCGGTGCGGGTTTTTCTTCAATTCCCGGAGCATGATCAGCCCGCGTTTCGCCCGCGAAGAGGTTTCCATTTCCGAAAGGGGCATCCGTTTGACCGCTCCCCGTTGGGTGGCGAGGACGATCGTTTGCCGTTCATCCTCAATCGGATGGCCGGAGACGACGAAGTCGCCGTTTTTCAAATTGATGCCCTTCACCCCGGCGCTCCGCACCCCGGTGGGGTTGATTTCGCTCTCGTGAAAACGCAATCCGTAGCCGAAATAGGTGGAAAGGAAGAGCTCTTTCGTTCCGTCCGTGACATGCACGGCGGCCAATTCATCCCCTTCTTTCAGAAGGATCGCCGCCATCGGTTTGGAATATCTGTTCACCCGGTAATTTTTCAGACCGGTCTTTTTCACCATTCCCTTTTTCGTGACAAACAGAAGGTACACCGGCTGATTGAAATCCTTTACCGGCACGGCGCCGATGATCGCTTCGTCCCTTTCCACGGGGATGAGATTGGCAATGTGCTGGCCCGGCTCCTTCCAGCGGATGTCCGGCAGGATGTGCACGGGGCAATACAAATAGTTTCCTTTGTTCGTAAACAAAAGCAGCACATCCGTCGTATTCATTTCAAAGGCCGAAAGGAGATGATCCCCTTCCTTCATGCCGAAATCCTCGAGGTTGGAAGCGGCAAAGGAACGCAGTGACGTCCTTTTCACGTACCCTTCCCGCGTGACGCTGGCGATCACGTCTTCATTTCCTACCAAAACTTCCAGGTTGATTTTGATCTCTTCGATTTCCTCCTCGATGGCCGTCCGTCTTTCATCCCCGTATTTTTCCCGGATTTCTTTCAATTCCTTGATAATGACCTTGGAAAGCTTCTTATCGCTGTCCAATATGGAAGACAGTTCCTTGATTTTTTTCGCCAGTTCTTCGTCTTCCTTGCGCAATTGGTTGATATCCGTATTGGTCAGCCGGTACAGCTGCAAGTTGACGATCGCTTCCGATTGGGGCTCGGTAAAAGAAAATTCCTCCATCAGCCGCATTTTTGCGTCCTTTTTATCCTTGGACGCCCGGATCGTGCGGATGACATCGTCCAAAATCGAGACGGCCTTCATCAACCCTTCCACGATATGCTTGCGGTCCCGGGCCTTTTTCAGTTCGTGCCGGGTGCGGTTTTCCACCACTTCTTTCCGGTGTTCGATGTAGGCATCCAGCAGATCCGTAAGGCCCATCAGCTTCGGGCGGCGGTTGTGGATGGCCACCATGTTAAAATTGTACGTGATCTGCAAATCGCTGTTTTTGTAGAGATAGTTCAAAACCCCTTCCGCGTCCGCGTCCCGTTTCAATTCCACGACGATGCGCAAGCCCGTCCGGTCGGTTTCGTCACGGACGTCGGCAATCCCGTCCACCTTCTTTTCGTAACGGAATTCGTCGATTTTTTTGACCAGTTGGGCTTTATTGACTTCGAAAGGGATCTCCGTAATGACGATTTGTTCCCTCCCGTTTCGCAAGCGCTCGATCTCCGCCTTGCCGCGGACGACGATTTTCCCCTTGCCCGTTTCGTATGCCTTCTTGATTCCGTCGATCCCCTGGATGATCCCGCCCGTTGGGAAATCCGGGCCCTTGATCACCCGCATCAGATCCTCCACGGTGCATTCCGGATTTTCCATCCGCATGATGACGCCGTCGATCACTTCCGCCAAATTGTGAGGAGGAATATCCGTCGCATAACCGGCCGATATTCCCGTCGAACCGTTCACGAGGAGATTCGGGAACCGGGCAGGCAAAACGGCCGGCTCCTTGTCGGTATCGTCGAAATTCGGAACGAAAGGCACCGTGTCCTTGTCGATGTCGCTCAAAAGCTCGGTGCTGATCTGGGAGAGCCTCGCCTCGGTATACCGCATGGCCGCCGGCGGGTCGCCGTCGATGCTGCCGTTGTTGCCGTGCATTTCAATCAGCAGATGGCGCATCTTCCATTCCTGGCTCAACCGGACCATCGCGTCGTACACGGCAACATCGCCGTGGGGATGGAAATTCCCGATCACGTTCCCCACCGTCTTCGCCGACTTCCGGTAAGGTTTGTCCGCCGTATTGCCTTCCACATACATGGCGTACAGGATCCGCCGCTGGACCGGCTTCAAGCCGTCGCGGGCATCCGGAAGGGCGCGGTCCTGAATGATATATTTGCTGTAACGGCTGAAGCGGTCGCCGATGACTTCCTCCAAGGGCAGATCGTGCAGGTTTTCCGCGATGTTCTTCATGTTATTCCTCCTCGTTCGCCTTCAAGATGTTTGCGTTCGCCAACAAATTCGCATCATCTTCCAGGCCGAAGTCGACATGGGTCTCAATCCATTTCCGCCGCGGCTCCACCTTATCCCCCATCAAGGTGGTGATCCTCCGCTCCGCCCGGGCCGCATCTTCAATCCGCACCCGGATCAGCGTCCGCGTTTCCGGGTTCATCGTCGTTTCCCACAATTGGTCGGGATTCATTTCTCCGAGACCTTTATACCGCTGGATGTGGTAGCCTTTGCCGAAAGTTTTCGTGATCTCCTTCAGTTCCTCATCGGTCCAGGCATATTTGACGATCTCCTTCTTTCCGCTCCCCTTGGAAATTTTGTACAGGGGCGGGAGGGCGATATACACCTTCCCGGCTTCCACCAACGGTTTCATGTAGCGGTAAAAGAAGGTGAGCAAAAGGACTTGGATGTGGGCGCCGTCCGTATCCGCGTCGGTCATGATGATCACTTTGTCGTAATTGGCTTCCTCCAGCCGGAAATCCGGGCCGACGCCGGCTCCGATCGTATGGATGATCGTATTGATCTCCTCGTTCTTGAAAATATCTGAAAGCTTCGCCTTTTCCGTATTGATCACCTTGCCCCGCAAAGGCAGGACGGCCTGGAACCGGCGGTCTCTGCCCTGCTTGGCGGAACCGCCCGCCGAATCCCCTTCCACGAGAAACAATTCGTTTCTTTGCGGGTTTTTCGACTGGGCCGGCGTCAGTTTTCCCGATAACAGGGCATCTCCCCGTCTTTTCTTTTTTCCGCTTCTCGCTTCCTCGCGGGCCTTCCGCGCCGCTTCCCGCGCCTGGGCGGCTTTGATGGCCTTGCCGACGAGCTGCGCGCCGATCTCCGGATTTTCCTGCAAAAAATAGGTCAGTTTTTCCGAAACGATCGACTCCACGGCGGAACGGGCTTCGCTTGTGCCGAGTTTCCCCTTCGTCTGCCCTTCAAATTGCAGCAAATGTTCGGGAATCTTCACCGAAACGATGGCCGACAGCCCTTCCCGCACGTCGGAGCCTTCCAGGTTTTTATCCTTTTCCTTCAGAAGGCCGTTTTTTCTGGCATAGTCGTTGAACACACGGGTGAAAGCGGCTTTCGCCCCCGCTTCGTGGGTCCCTCCGTCCTTGGTGCGGACGCTGTTGACAAAGGAAAGGATGTTTTCGGAAAACCCGTCATGATATTGAAAGGCAAAATCCACTTCGATCTCGCTTTGCTTTCCGGAAAAGCTGACCACCGGGTGGAGGACATCCTTGTCCTCGTTTAAAAATTGGACGAAGGCCTCGATTCCGTTTTCGTACCGGAAGACGTCGCGCCTTCCCGTCCGTTCGTCGATCAGCTCAATTTTCAGGCCCTTGACTAGAAAAGCGGACTCCTGGAGCCGTTCGCTCAAAAGATCGTATTGGAACGACGTAACGGAAAAAATTTTCGGATCCGGCTTAAAATGGACCGTCGTTCCCGTCTCCTTCGCCCGCCCGATTTTTTCCAAGGGGGTCACCGGCTTCCCGCCGTCGGCAAAGCTTTGGCGGTATACCCAGCCGTCCCGCTTGATGGTGACGGTTAAAAACTCGGAAAGGGCGTTGACGACGGAGGCGCCCACCCCATGCAAACCCCCGCTCGTTTTGTAGCCCCCCTGCCCGAATTTTCCTCCGGCATGCAAAACGGTGAAAATAACCTCCGGCGTCGGCCTTCCCGACTGGTGCATCCCGGTCGGGATCCCCCGACCGAAATCGGTCACCGAAACGCTTTGGTCGGGGTGGATCTTGACGATGATATGGTCTCCGTAGCCGGCCAGGGCTTCGTCGACCGCATTGTCCACGATTTCGTACACGAGATGATGCAATCCCCTGGCGTCGGTGCTGCCGATGTACATGCCCGGCCGCTTGCGGACCGCATCCAATCCTTCCAATATCTGTATGGAATCTTCATTGTATTCCATTGGGCGACTGACAGACAAATCGAATTCCCCTTTCAAAATCTTTCGCTTGCGACTGGCATCTATTAACCATCATACTTGTTTTCGCAACGGGTGAAAAGGATTCCCCCGTTTTCCGCATATAAAGAAAAGGTGAAACAACTCCGATTGTATCACCTTTTCCGTGTTTCTCCCCTATTATACGGAAAAACTATTCTCCGGTTAAGGGCATATTTTTTGTCAGGCTGTGCATCACTTTGATGCACCGGTCCATGATCACCGTGACTCCCCGTTCTTTCAGAAAACGATAGGTTTCTTCATCGGCGATTCCCTGTTGGGCCCAGAAGACATCCGCATCGATTTCCACGAATTCCTTTGCGATCTCCATCAAGTATTCGCTCTTGCGGAAGATATTGACGATATCCACGTGGCCTTCGATCTCCTTCAAGGAGGAGACGGCTTTTACGCCCAACGCCTCATCGATCATCGGATTGACGGGAATGATCTCATAGCCGAGGTTCTGCATTTCTTTCGCGATCTGGTAGGATGTCCGGTCCGGTTTGTCGCTCAATCCGACGACGGCGATCCGTTTCGCCCGCCTTAAAATCTTTGCGATCTCTTCCAATGGGGGATTTTCGATCATTTTTCTCAACCTCCTGTCAATTGAATTTTACCAAGGAAAGGGGGAGACGGGAAAGCCGTCCGCCATTCCGGTCCGTTTCGGCACGGGGGATTCATCCGCTTTTTTTGAAGGCTTGAATGAGAACGATGATCGCTTCCTTTTCCTCCCGGGTCAAATCGGTAAACAGCCGGTAAATGGACGGAATTTCTCCGCAATAGTCCCTGGGGTTTTCTTTAATATGGGTCTGAAAAGAGATTTTGTCCTCCAGGATGCGAAAAAATTCGGAAAGGGAAATTCCGCACAAATCGCAAAATCGGCTCAAAAGGGATATGGTTACCGGTTGGGTGCCGGTTTCAATCCTGGACAGTTTCGGCTGGGAAATGTTCAAACGGTTGGCAATTTCGATCGACGTAAATCCCTTTTCCTTGCGGATTTCCCGCATGAGCTCGCCAATTTGGGCTTCCGTCACCATTTTCACGATTCAACTCCCTTATTGGTTTGTCAATCTGCAACTTTTTTTCCTGTATTTACAAAAAAATAAATCTATATTATTCTAAATACAAATATGTTTTTAATAACTATTCAATATAAGAATAATAAAGGTGGATTTCCCATGCATAATCCGGCCTTTGACAAACATTTTCAGGAGGCAGCCCTCGAAAGGATTGAATCTGTTCGCATTAAATTTCAAAAGAACGGCAAGGATTCCCCCCATTTTTCCCAAGCCCTCCGGGACTTGGAAGAAATCGAGAGACACCTTCCCGAAAACAAAAAATATCTGGCCGAGGATGTGCGAAAATCGCTGCTTGCGATGATGGACGAGTATGACGTTAAAATCTACAAGCTCGGCTTCCTTGACGGATTGTCCTTCAGCAAAGACATGCAGGACGAATAGTTCCGAAAGAATTATTATTTATTATAGCATTAGTCGAAAATCGGTTTCGACTATTTTTTATTTTCCAAAACGGCACCGGTTCCCCGTTTACACTTTCCCCGCGATTTGATTAAAATGAAAATGGGCTCACCCCGAAAAAGCCGGAACTGAAAAAGCATCCCTTACGGTTTTCAGGCTTTTGGCGCTTTCCGGCCGGTCAGCCGCAAGATCCTGTCCCGTTCTTTTTTCTATATCGGTTGATCTTTCCTGAAATGAACAGAAATTTTTTTGTACATAAAGGAAAATGCCGCTTTCACAAAGTATTATTAACTTTGAAAAAGGGGCAATGGGGCTATTGCCATAAAAAAACTGAAGGGGATCCGTTATGATGTATGGAATTTTGCCGATCATCGCCTACCTGTTGGGCTCGATTCCTTCCGGCCTGATCATCGGGAAGGTTTTTTACAAAACCGATATCCGGGAACACGGCAGCGGGAATTTGGGGGCAACGAATACCTTTCGCGTCCTCGGGGTGAAGGCCGGGCTCGTCGTCACCTTCGCCGATATTTTGAAAGGGACCCTTTCCGCGGCGCTTCCCGCCATCTTTCATGTGGACATGCATCCGCTTTTTGTCGGTCTGTTCGCCGTGCTGGGGCATACTTACCCGCTTTTCGCCGGATTCCGGGGAGGCAAGGCGGTGGCGACTTCCGGCGGCATCATGCTGTTTTACCAGCCGCTGATCTTTTTTCTGCTCGTTCTTACCTTCTTCATCACTTTGTATTTTTCCAAATACGTCTCCCTCTCTTCGATGGTTACCTCCGTCGTGGCGATGATTTTGACCTTGTTTACGAAAGACTGGCCATTGATCGTGATCGTCTTTTTCTTGGCCGCGCTGATCATTTACCGCCACCGGGCCAATATCGAGCGGATCAAAAAGAAGACGGAGCCGAAAATTAAGTGGCTGTAAACCGGTCACCGGGCATGGGATCGATGAAAACCCCAGGTTTTCCTTAAAATTCATCCCTTCGGGCCGCAGGATCATCCGCGGCTTGAAGGGATTTTTTCGCCGGCGGAAACGTCCCGACCCGGAAGGAACGGATTCTTGCCCGCCGGATCCTTGGGGCCAAATCTTAGGATTTCTCCTGCGGGATGCGGCGGCCATCCCCGCCCGTAAGGAATCCTTTCCTCTCCCCTCAGCCGCTCGTTTCCACCGCGTCTTGCCAATAATATTCGGCGAAAATATCCGCCAGGACATCGGCGGTGTTATACATTTCATCCAAGGTGTTTTCAATCCCCCCGATTTCGATGACCAGCGCATGGGAGGCCAAATCCTGGTTATAGACCCCGTTTGTGCCCGCGGTCTTCGGTTTTCTCACGATCCCCCGCGTCAGGCTCGGGTATTTTTTCTTAATCATGTCATTAAGCTTCACGGCAAATTCTTCATTTTCCTTGTAATGGGGATTGCCCTGCCCGAGGACAAAAAAGATTTTCGCATAGGTCTTCCCGTTGATCTTCGTTGTCGTTGCGTTCCGTTTCGCGCTGTCCCGGTGAATGTCAAAGAAATAGGCAAGCTCCTTGTTTTTGGCCATCGCCTCCTGGACGATCCCCCGGGAAGCGTCGTAGGATTGCCAGTACTCCCAATGCTTCTTTTGCAAAAGGGTCGGGATGTCGGTCGTGTCCACCATGGCGCCGATCCCTTTTTCGTTCAGCTTCTCCCCGAAACGCTTGCCGACCAATGTGATGTTGACTTCCTTATGCTGGGCCGATTGGGCGTCCTTGGAGTTCTTCAGATGGGGGATGAAGGATTCCCGGCTGTGGGTATGGAAAATAAATACCGTATATTTCTCCGGCTGTTTCTTTTCTTCCCGACCGTCCCCGTTTTCCTTCCCTTCATCCACTTGATCCAGGCTTTCCTCGGCCACCTCCCTTTCCCTCAGCAATTCTTCCAAAGGGGGTCCCGATTCGATCGGCAAATTCGTAAAGTCCGTCCCGTCTCCGGCGACGACGATTTCCGAACTCATCGCATACAGACCGGGAATTTCGTGGAAGATGAAGCTGCGGACATCCTTCAGGTTAATGTTGACCGCCAATTTTAACGCATTGGAAAACAAAAATTGATTTTCTTCCAAGAGAGACGGGTAAAAATATAGATTTTCCGACGCCACGATTCTCATTAAATTTTCCGTTTCGACCGCCCCTTTTCCCGGCTCTTGAAAAAAGGAGCCGAAAAACAGGCTGGAACGGTTCAACAAAACTTGCGCAAAGATCGAGGCCACGATAAAAACAAGCAGCGACCGATACGAGATTCCTTTCCACATCCTCTTTATCCCCTGCCAAATTTCGTTTATAGTATTCATATGAGAGCTGCAAAACTTTTAGAAGAAAAACTTGGATGAAGTCCAAAAAACCGTGTAATGGCGGCGCGAAACGGTTCTTTGGGCAAGCCCGATTCCCAGGGACGGGCCGCGAAAGTTTCACAAAGATTTGGCCTTGACCAAAACTTGTTTTCTCTCATCGGGAAGCCCTGAAGTGAAAGATTCTTGACGGATGGGGAAAAAAAAATTAAAATTGAATCACTTTGAGTCAAAGGAGTCTTTTTCCATGATGGAGCTGTTCATGGAACATTGGCAGGAATTTTTCCTCTACTCTTTCTGCGTAAGCCTGGTTCTCCATTACATCTTCCTGCTCTCCTGCCATTGGATTCTCCACGCGCCGGAGCAGGAATGCGGGGCGGTGGAAAAATTCCGCATTTTCGAAAGGAAGCAGTTGCAAACGGACCGGACGGATATGAATTCCCTGTTCATCCGCCGGATCCATAAAACCGTCCGCCGAAGGGTCTATGCGAAAGAAGATTCGGAGGAAGGAACTATTCTTCTTCATCCTTGCGCATCTTCCATACGAATAAGATGAGGAGGAATAGTTGTGAAAAAAAGAACGCTCACCATTGTCCTGATCCTTGCCGCAATGGCACTTTCCGGCTGTAAAAGCGCCGAAACGGAAGGCGCCTTTTTCCATGATTATTTCGTGGCCCCGTTCATCATGATGATCAAAGCCCTGGGGACCTTTTTCAACAGCAATTACGGCCTGGCCATCATCGCCATCACCCTCATCGTCCGTTTTGCCTTGCTGCCGCTGGTCCTCCATACGACGAAAAAGCAGCAGATCATGAAACAAAAGATGGAGATCATCCGTCCGGAAATGGAGGCGATCCAAAAGCGGCTGAAAGCGGCGAAAACAAAGGAAGAACAGGCGAAGCTCCAGCAAGAAATGATCCAGTTGTACCAAAAGCATAATTTTAATCCCTTCTCGATGGGATGCCTTCCGATGCTTTTGCAAATTCCGATCTGGACGGGGCTTTATTACGCCATCCGCCTGTCCCCGGAAATTTACTCCCATTCCTTCCTTTGGTTCAATCTGGGGAAGCCGGATACGATTTTGGCGGTGATCGCGGCCATCGCCTATTATATCCAGTTCCAAGTTTCCTTGTTTAACATCCCGGCCGAACAGCAGGCGCAAATGAAAATGGTCGGGTTCCTGTCGCCGGCCATGATCTTTGTCGCATCCCTTACCACCTCTTCGGCCCTCGCCCTCTATTGGGTGGTCAGCGGTCTGTTCCTGATCATCCAGACCTATTTCACAAAGCTTTATTACCAGCCGAAGCTGGAGGCAGCCTACGGGACCGGAAAAAAAACCGATAACCAAGCGCCGGGCGGAAAAGAAAACAGGCATAAAAAATCCCCGCAAAAAAAATAAAAGGGCGGCCGGGATCTTCCTCCTCCGGAGGGAAAACCCCGGGAAGATCCCCATGCGCCCTTTGAAACGGATCCGAGTTTTTCCGGATCCGTTTTTATTTTTGTCATCCAAACGACGGCCGGCGGCGGAAGGCCCGCTAGTTTCGCGGGCGGACACGGCCCGGGCCCTCGTTTCTTCCGGCAGAACCGATCTCCATCCGCGACCCCTGTTTTCCGCGGACCCTTCGGCATTTCTCCCCGTCCTTCGGCCGGAAACCGGCAGGAAAAGACAGGATATCTTCTTTTTCGACAAGAACGTCCGTTCATTCCATAAAATGTAATTAATTACATAATTTTATAAAATTGTCTTGATATAACAGAATTATGGTAATATATTAAATAGTAGAAAATTTTATTATTAAACGATAATAAAAAGGGGGATGAAACATGGATTACGCGGTTTCAAAGGATGTGACCAAAGATAACGGCTACCATATCCGGACGAAAACGTATGCCATCAAGCCTTGGGCCTTCGAGAAAAATTTTTCCGTCGTTTTCGATGAAGACGGGATCTTCCTTGTGGAAAAAAAGCCGATCAGGCTCATCGAAGAAGCCTGCATCATTTACGGAAGTTCGCTTTCCGGGCGGAGAACGGCCGTCATCGAACAGTTCGACTATCCCTTTAAAACCCCCATCCCCATCTCGCCTGAAAAATATATTTTCGCCTATCCCTCTGCATCGATTACTTCGCCGGAATGCGAGTGGTTTTTCGCCAATAATATCCTCCATATTGCAAATAATACGAATGCTTACGGGTCTGTCGTCACCTTCCGGAACGGAACGAAGATCACCTCCGCCACGCCTCCCCACCTTTTGAAAAAACAGCTGGAGCGGACGGCCCTCTGCATGATCATGCTCGTCATGAACAACCGGATGGAGTACCAGCGGCTCTTTTCCAAATTGTTCGAAATCGCCCAGTAGACTTTCCCCGGAAGAAAATTTTTTTAACATAATATTTCTAATTAAGAATATGATATGCATATAATTTCTATTTTTGAATATAAGCGCCCGACAATCGGCCCTCGGAACGCCGGCATCCCCTTTTGGTGGATTTTGCCGAAGGATGCAATTTCTTCTATTCTCCTGGCATCCCATATATTACAATGGAGATAATGGCACCCTTTCCTGAAAATCAGTATGAAGGAGATTTTCCATGAAAAAATTGGCAATCTTTCTGGCCGTCCTTCTTTGCATGGCGGCCCTGTCCCTGACGACGGTCCTGTCGATCCGCCATAAGGCGCTGCCGGCGTCCGCCACCGGCCTCAAAATTCGCGGCAATACGGGAATCATGACAACGGAATCGGTTTTCAAATCATGGAAACAGACCGCGAAAATCGGGGCCGTCGGAGATATCCTGATCCACGACTGGCTTTATGAAGACGCATTTACCGGAAGCGGCTATGACTTTAAACCGATGTTTCAATATGTCAAGGACGAGATGCGAAATGCGGATCTGCTGCTGGCCAACCAGGAAACGGTTCTCGGCGGCGTGGAGCTGGGGCTTTCCAGCTACCCCACCTTCAACAGCCCGCAGGAAGTCGGCGATGCGCTGATCGACAGCGGCGTCGACATCGTCTCCACCGCCAACAACCACACCCTCGACCGGGGCGAACGGGCGATCTTGAATGCCATCGCCTATTATGAAAGGACCGGCCTTCCCTACGTTGGCCATTTTAAAAGCGAAAGCGACCGGCATACCTTGCGGATTTTGTCGGCGAACGGCATATCCTTCGCATTTCTGGCCTACACCTACGGAACGAACGGCATCCCCGTGCCGGAAGGGAAACCCTATTTGGTCAATTTGATCGATTTGGAGGCGATGAAGCGGGAAATCAAACGGGCGCGGGAAAGAGCGGACGTTGTTGTCATGAGCCTGCATTGGGGAAACGAATATCAGCGTTTTCCGTCGGAGGAACAAAAAAAGATCGCCCGGGAATTGGCCGAAAGCGGAGCGGATATCATTTTCGGCCATCACCCCCACGTCCTCCAGCCTTTCGAATGGATCGAAACGAAAGGAAGAAAGGTCTTTGTCGCCTACTCCCTGGGGAATTTTCTTTCCGGACAGATGTGGGATTACAAGGACATCGGGGGGATCGTGAAGATTCAAGTGACAAAAACCGTCGATGGGGGCGGGACGAAAATCGAATTGCATTCTCCGGAATTCTTTCCCACCTACGTTTCCAATCAACATCTTCACCGGTACCGCATCGTCCCGCTGAAGGATGCGGGAAGGTTCGGCTTGCCGGACGCAAGGCATAAACAGGAAGAAATTCTGCAACATATGTTTCAATGGATCCATCCTTGAAGCAGAGTTTCCGGTGCGGGAAAGGGGCCCGATCCAAGTTCCGCGGCAAGTGCGCCCCGTCTCAAACGGGCCGGTCGGCCGGTCCGTTTCCGCTTTTTGGAATGCGGACCGGCATTCATCCGGCCTGAAAAAACGGGATGGCCCGGACCCTTCCCCGTTTCTTTTTTTGCCGTTAAAGGAATGCTTATTTTTCCTTTTCCGTTGTTGAAAGTTTGCGGAACAGGACGGCCCCGGGATCGATCCCTTCCTTTTCCAGGACTTTCTTCTCCAAGTCCCCGATCAAATCAAAATGGGAATAGCCGTCCTTCCGCCGGTGGATCCATTCCCTCTTCAATCCGTACTTTTTCCCCCACTCCGCCAATTTGTCCAGATCTTTGCAGCCCACTTTCGTCACCGTTTTCGCCCGGGGAAACCGCTCGTCGTACCAAAAATGGGTGATGAAGGCGATTTGGCCCTCATCGATTTTCCTTTTCCATTCTTCCAATTGTTTCCGGGTGATTCCAAACGCCACAGGAGACACCTTCTTTGCCCTTTGTTCTGTCTTGTCGATGGCCGCAAAGCCCGCCTCCATTGTATCACACCGGTTGCCCGCCGTTCATGTTTCCGGCTTGATAGCGATTGTTCCGCGCCCGGGTTTTCCTGACTTTTTCCATCGGCAGCGCAGAGGCCCGATGCCAAGACCGGTCCTTTTGCAAAACCGGTCCGAAAAGTCCGCCTTTTATATCCGATCTTGAGACATTTTGCTCCGCAACGATTCCCGGACAGCGGAAAACCCGTCTGCCAATCCGACCGGCTCCGGCAGGACGGCCTTCCGCCGCCACCCATTCGGGCGCTTTTCCGGCATGAAAAACCCCTTCCGGATGCGGCGCATGAACCGCCGGCTGCCGGAAGGGGCGTCCCCACACTTCCCGTTTATTCCTCGTGGGCGTTTCGGTATTCATCTTTGATTTCTTCCCGCATTCCCCGGATGCTTTCCCGCCGCCGTTCATTTTTCTCTTCGATGGCCCGTTTTTGTTCGGGGTTGGCCGTATCTGCCGACTCTTCGGCCCTTTCGATGTTCTCCAACGTATTTTGGACCATTTCCTGCAATTTTTCCACATTGTCCGAACGATCATCCGGTTTCGGCCGGTTTTCCATAATGACCCTCCTTCGCTGATAAGATGTCATTCTTACTATGTCCAAAACGGGAAGAAATATGAAGGCGGGTCTTCTTTCACCGCACGTTGAAACAGAAAAGCCGCCGGGCCAAAAGGGATGCCGGCCCGGCGGCTTTCGGGTGAAAATCCTGCCTGCAAATCCAGCTTTGGAAAGCGTCCGGCTTGTTCGGAAGCAAGCCGGATAACGGTAACGGCCCCTCCCCGTCCTTCATCCCGGGGAGGGGGGAAATATGTGAAATCAATTGGATTTTCGCAACATCTTATTTTCGATCATTTTTTCAATCTTTTCCAGTTCTTTTTGGTTTTTCAGGATTTCCGTTTTGTTTGCCTGAACCAATTCCGTGAAAGAAAGCCTTTTCAACTTCCTCATCGCACCATCACTCCTTCGGTTTCATTATAACATCTATTATTTCCAAATTCCGTTTCAATTATGACAAATTTTTGAAAATTTTCCTTTCCGTTAAGATTCACGGAATATCCTCTGTCCGGTGCGTGCGATCCGGAACCCGGGCGGAACAAGCCCTGCCCGATTCGCCGGAAATAGGAGGGGGCGAAGGGAAAATGGTTTTCCTTTGTCCAAGGATTGGTTCCGGCGGTTACAAAAAAGACGAAAGGGGAACGAAGGGCCCGAAAAAGAGAAGAATATGGAATAACCGACCCAATCGACGGATAAGGCGGCGAAACCGGGCGGCCGGTTCCGGCTATTCCCATCCTTTCCGCCCAAAACCTTTTTCCGAAAAAATAAAGGGGATGTCCCATGGAACATCCCCTTTTGCCCGGATTCGCTGCTTATGCCGGCGTCTTCGCCAATTTTTCCCGCAAGACCATTTGCAGGATGCCGCCGTGCCGGTAATAGTCCACTTCCACTTCCGAGTCGAACCGGACCAGCACTTCGAATTCTTTTTTCTCCCCGTCTTTCCCGTGGGCAACGACTTTTATGATCTGACGGGGTTTCACGTTTTCGTCGATGTGGATGTCAAAAACTTCTTCTCCCGTTAGACCCAAGGTTTGCGCATTTTCGCCGGGTTTAAATTGCAACGGCAAAACGCCCATCAAGACCAGGTTGGAACGGTGGATCCGTTCGAAGCTTTGGGCGATGACCGCCTTGATCCCGAGCAGATTCGTTCCCTTCGCCGCCCAGTCGCGGGATGAGCCCATGCCGTAATCGTGGCCGGCGATGACGACCAGTCCCGTATTGTTTTCCTTATATTTCATGCAGGCGTCGTAGATCGGCATCACTTCGCCGGTCGGCCAATAGGTGGTATAGCCCCCTTCGGTGCCCGGAGCGATCTGGTTGCGGATCCGGATGTTGGCGAAAGTTCCCCGCATCATGACTTCGTGGTTGCCGCGGCGGGATCCGTAGGAGTTGAAATCCCGGACGCTGACCCCTTTTTCCAGCAAATATTTGCCGGCCGGCGTATTTCTGCCGATGGCCCCCGCCGGCGAGATATGGTCCGTGGTCACCGAGTCGCCGAACTTGGCGATTACCCGCAATCCGGTCAACGGCTTAATTTCTTCCGGATGGGGCGAAATATCCGTGAAGAAAGGCGGGTTTTGAATGTAGGTGGAATTTTCGTCCCATTGGTACAGCGGCTCGTCGCCGGTTTCGATCTGATTCCAGCGTTCGTTGCCGTCGAATACCCGTTCGTATTCCTTCCGGAACAATTCCGGTGTGACGGTCTTTTGCACATATTCTTTGATTTCGTCGGCGGAAGGCCAAATATCGTCCAAATAGACGTCGTTTCCGTCCTTGTCTTTGCCGATCGGTTCCTTCGTCAAGTCGATATTGACGGTGCCGGCCAAGGCATAGGCGACGACCAGCGGCGGAGAAGCCAAATAGTTGGCCCTGACCAAAGGATGGATCCGGCCCTCAAAGTTCCGGTTGCCGGAAAGGACGGACGCGACCAGCAGGTCGTTTTCGGTGATCGCCTTTTCAAACTCCTCTTTCAACGGCCCGGAGTTGCCGATGCAGGTCGTGCAGCCGTAACCGACGAGGCTGAACCCGAGTTTTTCCAAATAGGGATACAGGCCGGAATCCCGCAAATATCCGGTAACGACCTTCGATCCCGGCGCCAGGGAGGTCTTGACGTATTTCGGGACGGTGAGCCCTTTTTCCACGGCTTTTTTGGCAAGGAGCCCCGCCCCCAGCATCACGTAAGGATTCGACGTGTTCGTGCAGCTGGTGATCGCGGCGATCACGACGGCACCGGTTTTCATGACCGTCTTTGACCCGTCGGAAAGTTCCACGGTCACCTCTTTCTTCAATTCGTCCGGATCCAAGCCGAAACCTTGATTCCCCGCGGGCGCGGAAATGGCCTTCTGGAACGATTCCTTCATCTTGGAAAGGGGAATCAGATCCTGCGGCCGTTTCGGTCCGGACAAATTCGGTTCGACGGTCGAAAGATCCAATTCCAATACTTCCGTATAGACGGGATCTTCCTTATCGGGCGTAAAGAACATGTCATTCAATTTCAGATAAGTTTCGACCAGTTGGATATGTTCTTCGCTGCGGCCGGTCAAGCGCAAATAATCCAGCGATTCTTTATCGACCGGGAAAAATCCGCAGGTTGCCCCGTATTCGGGCGCCATGTTGGCGATCGTCGCCCGGTCGGCCAACGGCAGCTTGGAAACGCCGGGCCCGAAGAATTCGACGAACTTGCCGACGACTCCCTTTTGCCGGAGCATCTGCGTCACCCTTAACGCCAAATCGGTCGCCGTCGCCCCGTTGGGCAATTCGCCGGTCAATTTCACCCCGATCACTTCCGGAATCGGGAAATAGGACGGCTGACCGAGCATCCCGGCTTCCGCTTCGATGCCGCCCACGCCCCAGCCGAGCACGCCGAGGCCGTTGATCATCGTCGTGTGGGAATCGGTCCCCACCAACGTATCCGGATAGGCTTCATATTCCCCGTTCTCCAATTCTTTGACATGCACGACGCTGGCCAAATATTCCAGGTTGACCTGGTGGACGATCCCGGTGGCCGGCGGTACCGCCCGGTAATTTTTGAACGCTTTTTGCGCCCAGTTCAAAAATTGGTACCGTTCCTTGTTCCGTTCGAATTCCAGCTCCATATTGACCTTTAAGGCATCGGGCGTGCCGTATTTATCCACTTGGACCGAGTGGTCGATGACCAGATCCACCGGAATTTCCGGGTTGATGAGTTCCGGATCTCCGCCCATGTCGGCCATCGCCTTGCGCAGGGAAGCCAGGTCAACAATCGCCGGCACTCCGGTAAAATCCTGCAAAATGACCCGGGAAGGCTTGAACGGGACTTCCCCCTCGGATGCCTCCGGCGTCCCCCACTTCGCCAAGGTGTCCACATGTTCTTTCGTAATGACTTTCCCATCCACCTGCCGCAATACCGATTCCAGGAGGACCTTGATCGAATACGGCAAACGGCCGATCTTCGCGACCCCCGCTTCTTCGATGGCTTTTAACCGGTAATAATGATACCGTTTCCCATTTAATTCAAAGGTTTGTCTCGCGTTATACAAATTTTGTTCTGCCAAAAAGACTCCCCCTTTGCTCTTCCCCCTGTCGAACGGCGACGGTTTCGACAGGTTTTTTTCTCCATTGTTTATCTTAATATATTTTTATATATAAGTAAATGAAAAGAACGTTATCGTTTTTTATAAATAAAACTTATCATTTAAAGAAAAAGCAACGCTCCCGTTTTACCGGGAGCGCTGCCTATGCGTATGGGGCATGCAGGATTCGAACCTGCGACCTTCTGATTAAGAGTCAGCTGCTCTACCAGCTAAGCTAATGCCCCGTCATTCAACAGTGATTATATTAACATAATAAATCAAAAAGATCAATCATTGTTTTAAAAAAATTTCTCGAAAAAATGCCTGCTTCCCGCGGCGGAAAAACATAGGCCCTGAAAGGATGAAACCAAACGGTTCGCCTGCCCGTTTTCCCTGAATCCGGGCAAAACCTCGGCGAAAACGCCTTCGGCTCCGCGCCGCCATCCATGGGCCGGAAAAAGACGAATCCTCCCGCCCTTGTCTTGCGCCTTCCGGATCCGCAAGCCATCCTTCCTTTTATCTTAAACGGTTCACCGGCTCAAGCGGGCGGTTCGGGAAAGCGGCAAATCAAGCAAAAACCCTCCGCTGCGGCTTGCATGAACCCGCATCCCCTTATTTTTTGATGTCCTTTTCCGTAAACATCCAAACCGCTGAGATGTTTTCATTCAACGGATTTTTGAAGTCCACGATGTAATGGTCGGAAACGGCGCTGTCGAAGGCGACCTCACCGGTCATTTTTTCCCCGGGTTTCAACAGACGGCTGATATCCCCCTTCGTTTCTATCAACGCGAGATCCTGCTTTTCATTGTCAGCGAGGAGCGAAAGCAACGGCAGCGGGGTGATTTTGACCTCCCGGTCGCCATGATTGGCAATTTCAAATTCGAGCCCGATAAATTTGCCCCGGCTCGCTTTGATATGCCCGACGATGATCTCCCGCACCCGCAAAAGTTTCACCGTCAACCCGTTCAAATTTTGCTGGTCGCCTATCCTGTAAATTTTCCCCTTCCCTTTTTCCTTCGCATCCGGATCGGCTTCCGCTTCGTCGGGAAGTTTCGCCGAAACCCGAACTTCTTTCACTTTCGCCGCATGGGTCGGCCTTTCTTTGGCCGTTTCCTCATTCGCGTTCCTCGATGCCAGAAAACCGGCCATCATGACAAAAAACATCGCCGCAGTGACGATGAAAAAAATCGTCTTTGGTCGAATATTCATTATTTTCCTCCTAAATAAGCCGAAATTCCTAGAAGTAATTGTAGGACAAGTTTCGGCATCTGTAAATAAGTTTTTCAGAATATTCATATGGATGTCATACATTGGCGGCGGTCTGATTCAAATCAGCCGGGCCGAAAAATTTCGGAACTGGAAATATTTCTGGAAAAATCCGCCCGATTGTCGTAAAATCAAACTAAAATATTAAGGAAAAAACGGAGGTCTTCAGGATGGAAAACGTTCAAGAATACTTCAGGAAAAACAGGGATGAGCATCTCCGGCAGCTGAAGGAATTTTTATCGATTCCGAGCATCAGCTCCCTGTCGGTACATAAAGAAGACGTGCAAAAATGCGCCGAGTGGCTGGCGGATCAATGCCAATCGATCGGCCTGGAAAACGTCCGGGTGTTTCCGACGAAAGGCCATCCCGTCGTGTATGCCGATTGGCTCCATGCGGAAGGGGCTCCCACCGTCCTCATTTACGGCCATTACGACGTGCAGCCGGTCGACCCCCTCGACTTATGGGAAACGCCGCCTTTTGAGCCCGTCATCCGGGATGAAAAAATTTACGCCCGGGGCTCCTCTGACGACAAGGGCCAAGTCTTCATGCATATCAAGACGCTGGAAGCCCTGCTCAAGACGGAGGGCAAGCTTCCGGTCAATGTCAAGCTGATCATCGAGGGGGAAGAGGAAATCGGCAGCCCCCATCTGCCCGAATTTGTCGAGGAACATCAACAGCTTCTTGCCGCGGACTGCCTGGTGATATCCGACACGGACATGATCGCCGAAGGACGGCCGAGCATCTGCTACGGATTGAGGGGACTGGCCGGTTTGCAAATCGATTTGACCGGGCCCAAGAAGGATCTGCACTCGGGCCAATACGGCGGCGGCGTGCAAAATCCGGCCCACGCCCTGGCGGAGCTGATCGCATCCTTCCACGACGAAAAGGGAAGGGTGGCGGTGGAAGGCTTCTACGATCGGGTGGCTGAAATTTCCGAGGCGGAAAGAAAGGCGCTGGCCGCCCTCGACTTGGATGAAGAAGAGATCCGCAAAGAGCTGGGCGTGCCCGAACTTTACGGCGAAAAAGGGTATACCTACGTAGAAAGAACGTCGGTCCGCCCGACATTGGAAGTCAACGGCATGTTCAGCGGATTCCAGGACGAAGGGATCAAGACCGTCCTGCCGGCGAAGGCCACCGCAAAAATCACATGCCGCCTCGTGCCCGACCAGGATCCGGAAGAAATCTTGCAATTGATTGAAAAACATATCGAAAAACATTTGCCGAAGGGCGTCACATACCAAGTGACCCGTTTCGACAAGGGGGAACCGTTCGTAACGCCGCTGGACCATCCCGCCATTCAAGCGGCGGCCAGGGCTTATGAAAAGGTTTATAAGGTGCCGGTCACCTTCACGAGAAGCGGCGGATCCATTCCCATCGTCGCCACCTTCCATAAACTGCTGAACCTTCCCGTCGTCCTGATGGGCTTTGGACTGCCTTCGGAAAACGTCCACTCCCCGAATGAGCACTTCCATCTGGAAAACTTCGACAAAGGCCTGTTGACCCTTTCGATCTACTGGCATGAATTGAATAATTCCCTCCGGTGACGGGGATTTTTCCCCGTTACCCGCCTTTTTGCGCCTTTTTTCGTTCCGGGAAAACCGTTATAATGGGGAAGGAACGGTTCCGCTTCAAGAAAAAGAAAAAGGTGTGAGAAAATTGATCAAATGCATTGCGACGGACATGGACGGCACCCTTTTGAATATGGATCAAACCATCAGCAAAGAGAACGCGGAGGCGATCCGGACGGCCAGGAAAAAGGGCGTCGAAGTCATCGTTTGTACGGGGAGGTCCTATGAAGGCGCCCGTTTTCCGTTGACGGAAGCCGGGCTGGAATGTTTCCTGATCTGCATGAACGGCGCCCAAATCCGCACTTTTGACGGGGAGATCCTTTCTTCCATTCCCCTCGATCCGGAAATCGTCCGGAGCGTCCATCCGATCCTCGAAAAATATCAAATCTATTACGAGATGTATACGAACAAAGGGCAGCTTTCCACCGAATACGAACATGCGGTGGCCACGGTGGCCGACATCCTTTCCAAAATCGGCAATTTCCCCTCGTTCAAGAAGGTGATGGAGGGGGTCATCACCCGTTTCGCCAAAGGAAAAATAAAATTCGTCGGGGACTACGGGCCCATCTTTTCCGATCCCTCCTACGAAATCTATAAAATCATCGCCTTTTCTTTAAACGAGGAAAAACTGGAACGGGCAAGAGAGGAACTGCAAAGGATCGGCGGAATCGCCATCAGCTCCTCATGGCACAACAATTTGGAGATCACCGATATCCGGGCCCAAAAAGGGATCGCCCTGGAAACATTCGTCGCCTTAAAAGGCTGGTCATTAAAGGAGACGATGGCCATCGGGGACAACTACAACGACGTCTCCATGTTGGAACGGGCGGGCTTTTCCGTCGCCATGGGAAACGCGCCGGAGGATATCAAAAAAATCTGCCATTACGTCACGGACACAAACGACAACCACGGGTTCAGCAAGGCGGTATACAAGATCCTCGAAATGAACGAACAAGCGATATAACGAATGTACGCCAAACCAAAAAGGGTGCCCGATGTTTCGGGCACCCTTCATTTCACCGATTGGGTCAAAAGGCGGGGCGCAGTGCCTAAAACCAGGATCAGGACGATATAGCAGAACAAGGCCGATCCGAGCATGGTCATCCCGTTGATGACGAAAGAATAGACGATCGCTCCCCACAGCGTGGAACTGGCTTCCGCCCAAAAGATGAATCCGGCGATGAAATGCCAGAAATAACGGGCAAAACTTCCGATAAATACGGCCGCGAACAAAAGCCACGCCCGCCCTTTCCAGTTTCCTTCCCGGAAACTTTTTTGGACGGCCCCTTTCAAAACCCCGGCAAAGCCGATGCAGGAAAAGGCGACAAAATATTCGATGAACCCTTGCAGAGGCGTTAAAATATAAGCGTCCCCCGTGATCACCTGAAGCAGGCCCCACAAAAATCCGCCGGCAAACCCCGCGGTCATCCCCCAACGAAAGGCGAGAAGAAAGATCGGTACCATTGCGAAAGAAATGGAAATGTTCGGAGTGGGATTGAAGGACGGGAGAATATCCAACACGTAGGCGAGCCCCGCCATGATCGCCGTTTCAATCAGCGCCTGCAAACTCATTTTTTTTCGCATAAAAAAACCTCCTATGATTTTTTTGAACGTTCCATAGGAGAAAGCTGAAAAAGGCACGGCTTATCCCTGATAAACCCGCCGTTCGCTTTCCACAATCCCTGCGCTAGCATTACCTAGATCAGGTACGAAGGGTCTGAACTTAAAAAAGTTCACTCTCAGCCGAAAACAGCTCCCCCTGTGGAAACGTCGATTCAATTTTCACATTCATTATAGAATAATCCGGACCGAAAGGGAAGATGCAAAATGAAGGGCGTGCCGGGCAAAAGGGTTGCGCCGCCGGGTTTTCGTGTACATTCTTCACCGGAAATCATCGGGACCGAACGGCGGCCGCTTTTTCCGCCATACTCCGCGGCCGGCAAGCGCGCAGCCTTTCCGGCAGATTTCGCGTTCGCTTTTCGGGGTTAGCAGATCCCGCTCCCTCCCCTTCCCCCGGATTTTCACGGGAAACGAACGGCCGTTCCCGGCCAACAAGAAAATGTAAAGCCGATCCATTTACTTACTATTGGTAAGAAGGTATAATTTTAATAACGAGGGGTGGACGGGAGTTTCAGGGTTGGAGGTGGAATTATGAAAAGTTCGCTTTGCCCGAAGATGGAAAAAACGCTGGAAATGATCAGCAAACGCTGGACGGGTCTCATCATCTTCCAACTGCTGAAGGGCCCGCAGCGTTTTTGTGAAATAGAAAACGCCATCCCGATCAGCGGGCGGCTTTTGTCGGAACGGCTGAAGGAACTGGAACATGAAGGAATCGTCTCCCGGAAAGTCTTTCCGGAGGTTCCCGTCCGGGTGGAATATTCCCTTACGGAAAAAGGGAAAGCCTTTCGGCCGATCATGGAAGAGATCCAAAAATGGGCCGAAAAATATATGGAGGTCGATCCGCAGCCCGTCAGCAGACGCTGAAAATACCGGATAAACCGTCGGTTTCCGCCAAAACCGGATACGGCGGCGGGTCCGGTGCCGGGGTGCCTCCCTGGTCCCTTCGGTTTCGCCTTCACTGGGGAATAAGACCACCTGTCGGGAGAAGGCGGACGGGCATAAACCCCTTCCGCCCGTTCCGCTGCGTCCCTCCTGGGTGCCCGAAGGGATCCGGGTCCCCTTGCTTTTGGGGTGGTGCGCACCGCGGAAACGGAAGGCGGCCGGCGAATTCCGCCGGAAAACACGGACGCCGTTTCAGACGGCTGCGTCCGGATGCGTTCCCGGGATGCCCAAAACCGGAGGCCTGCCCGGCCGCCAAAGGTTTTGCCGGAAATGCGGCAGAGGCGAAAAACACGGATCGTCCGCCCCCTTATCCGGGGATGTGCGGCGGAGATGGCAACCAAAACCGGAAGACGGTCCGGAGATTTGAACAAGCAGGACCAAAGGGTCCAGGATATGGGAAGGGCGGAATCCGTTCCGCGGCGTGACGGAGGCTTCCGGTTCCTTTGGGAAAAAACCGGGCGGCTTCCGGGGAAGCCCGAAAAAATCCGGGAAGGGATCCGGGAAAGATCCGCAACCCCGCCGGCATCGGCGATGGAAGCGATCGGGCCTTTTTCCCGCCGCTTAGACCGGAAAGCGCGGTTGGATTTTACAATCCGTTTTGCAATCGGTTTCATTCAGTTAAAATCGGCCTGCCGCTGCATACGGCCGTTGCGGACCGGGCCGCCCCTCCGCCCCGGTTCATCCGGCATGCGCCTAAGAACCGCCGGGACCGTTTGGCCGTATCCATTTCCATGAGCAAAAAAATTTGAAAATCGAAGGAGAAAAAGCCGTTTCCCCCTTGCAAACGGGATTATTTTCCGTATCTCTGCCGCGCAGTCCCTGTCTTGAGCACCGCCCTTCGATCATCAAAGAAAAAACCGCACCCTGGACCGTCCATCGGACGCCGGGTGCGGTTTTGCTTCCGCTTATTCTGCCCTTGCGGCTTCAATGTGCACGGTGATTTTCACTTCTTCGCCCACGAGCACACCGCCGGTTTCCAAAGCCACGTTCCATACCAGGCCGTAATCCTTCCGGTTAATGGTGCCGGTGACCGTGAATCCCGCCTTTTCGTTGCCGCTCAGCGGATCTTTGGCCAGGCCTTCAAATTCCGCAACGAAGGTTTCCTTGCGGGTCACGCCGCGGATCGTCAAATCCCCCGTGACATGATAGCTGGAATCGTCCTTTCTGGTAATTTCCGTCGCTTTGAAGGTGATATTAGGATATTGTTCCGCATTGAAGAAATCGGCGGATTTCAGATGGTTGTCCCGGTCGGTATTTCTCGTATCGATGCTGTCCACTTCCACGGAAAACTCGATGTCTGCCGTCGTTAAATCGTTGGGGTCCGCTTCGATATTCGCGGAAAAACGTTGGAACGTCCCGTTAACCCGCGAAATCATCATGTGCTTTACCGAAAAATCCACTTGGCTGTGCGCAGTGTCCAATACCCATTTACTTTTTCCCATATATATACCTCCTAAAAGTTACTTACTTTATGTAAGTTTATAGTCAATTGTTAGTATAGGGGATATCCGCCGGATTGTCAATCATCTTGTCAGAAGATTTTCATTCCGGACGACCGGCGTGCGTCGCTGCTTTTTTTATGGAGGAAAGGCGCGCTTTCCGGAAGATCAATCCTTTCCCATCTTTTCCCCGCCGTACGGAAACGATTCGTCCCATTCCTCATTTCCCTATTTTCTGTATTATCGCTCAAGTCGGACAGTTTAAATGATGGTTTTCACATGGACCGATTTTTTTTATACTTGACTTATACGGGCATGTTCCGCCCATGAGAAAAAGCAGGGTGCGAAACGGATGAAAAAGAAAGATTCCTTGAAAAACGTTCCGGTTCATGAAAAAGTGATGATTTTTTCGCTGATCGGCCTGGCCATCCTCCTTGCGCTGGGAGGCCTGTTCCTTTTCTTTTTTCTTGCGGTGAAGGGGCTATTTTTTCTCTTCGGCGTCCGCTGCGACAACGGGGACGTCCTTTGGTTCGTCCTTTGGTTCCTCTTTATCGATACCATCTTTGATCTGTTGAAGTACGGGGGAAAATTTGCAATGGAATACTTGCCCCTGCATAAAACCCAAATGGCCGTCTTGCTCTTTCTCTTTTATTTCCAATGGAACGGCCTCGCGGTTTATTTGGCCGACAGCTTCATGGACAATATCCAGCTCAGCTTTGCCGTCCAAACGGTCCTTGCCCTTCTGGCCACACTGGCGGAGGTGGCCTTCGACGATATTTTTTCAAAAAAAATATCCGGCGGGAACGAATAAAAACCGGTGCGGATCATTACAGATTTCTTCAGAAATTCCCTGAATAAGACTTGAAAGTTTTTTTTATACACGTATAATAATAGTGGAATGTCCCGGTAGCTCAGTAGGATAGAGCGACAGCCTCCTAAGCTGTAGGTCGTGAGTTCGATTCTCGCCCGGGACGTAATGACTAAGGAATCTGCCGGAGCGAGCAGCCGGCAGGCGCCGCAGAAATGTTGATCTTTCAACGTTTCTGCGGCGTTTTTTATTTTTCCTTTCGGAATGGCTGATGTGATTTCCAAGTGAATTTACACATTTTTTCTTGCTCTGAAGGGTTCCGCCAATATTTCCTGATACTCATCATGTTTTTCCCGTTTAATCCGTTTAACGGCGATATAAAAAGCGGGGCAGGAAGAGCTTTTCTTCCGCCCCGCTTTTTCCGGCATTCATGGGAATGGGACGGCGGCCGGGGAAACGGACGGGAGTGCCGGGCAAAATTCACCTCCCGTTTTCCCGGGCCGCCTTTATCCGAGGAATGGGCAAAAAAGGGCGAAACCTATTCCCCGTCCTTTTTGCCGTGGGTTCTTTTCCGGTGATCTTCGTTCATTTGCTTAATCTCCAGGATGAGGTTCCGCAGTTCCGCCTTCGCCTCCGGATAAAGGGCATTCCAATGGCGGGCCAAATTCGGCATCGATTTGGAAATATGCTGGTACAAAATCCAAAATCTAACCTTTTCCTGCAGTTCCTCATCCGCTTTCCCCAGCAGCAATTCCGTATATTTTTCCAGCAACGCGGCAAACTGCTCGCGAAACTTCGTTTCCACTTCGGGTTCCGCCTTTCTGTTTCCTGAAGTTGGCAGGTTAATAATATAATAATGAAAATCATTCTCAATGTCAATGGCCGCACGGATCCGGGCATTTTTCGCATTCGAAAAAAAGCCGCCCCCTTACTCTGCCTTTGACCGCCTCCCCATTTTCCGCCCCGATGCCCGCCACTGAAACGAAATCCTGGCGAAAACTTGGACGGCTGGCAGGAGAAGTCATCCAAAACCCGCTGAAAACGTATCCCCTTTCTCTGGAAAGCCACCGCCAGCCGTAAACCTGACCGGACCGAAGCGGGCAGAAACGCAAGGCCCGCCCGAGGAACGGACAAAAAAAAGATATCCCGGATCTTGCGGGATATCGGATAGGGAACCGCTAACGGTAAAAGCCCGGATGGCCCCAAGAATGGGGAAACCAGGGATGGCCCCAGTGGGGAAAATGGCCATGCCATCCGTGCCCGGGCCAAAAATGGTGGCCGTGATGATGCCCGAAATGGTGACCGTGGGGATGGCCGCCATGGTGAGGATGGCCGTGGTATCCGCCGAAATATTGTCTTTCTAATTCCTCATCGATGGAAAAATCGGGAGAATAATAATACATTCAAGCACCCTCCTCCTTTTGTCTTTCATGATAAAAGTATGAGACGGTTTGCCATAAGGTGCTTGAACATCCCCGCCATTCCCCCATCCTGCCGCCCATTTCCGGCATCCGGCGCAACCCTTCCCGGGATCGGCGGCCCCCTCCCCATTCGGGCAAAAAAAGATTCCTGAATCCGGGCCCCTTTCCCTCACCCGGAATTTTCCCGTCCTGAAATTTTGATCAGGAAATTCCCAGCCGGCCGGAATCCTATCGGGCTTGCAAAAATTCGATCAATTCCTTGCTTTGGATCCTGCGCTTCTTCCGGAATTCCGCCCTTTGTTTTCCGGTCTCGTTCAACCATTTTTCCTCCTCGGTTTCCGGCACTACCTGGGGAACCGGTTTCGGCCTGCCTTGTTCGTCAAGGGCGACAAAGGTCAGAAAGGACGTGGCGGCCATGTGGCTTTCTCCCGTCAGCAAATGTTCAGAAGTCACTTTAACGAGCACTTCCATGGATGTTTTGCCCGTCCATGTGACCATGGCTTCCAAAGTGACCGCATCCCCGAGTTTGATCGGGCGAAGGAAATCCACCGAATCGATGGATGCCGTCACAAGGGGTGAACGGCACAGCTTTTGCGCAGAGATGGATGCGATATCGTCTATGTACGCAATTAATTTCCCCCCGAACAGAGTTCCGTGGTTATTCGTGTCCTGCGGAAAAACCCTGGCGGTTTTAACGGCTTTCGTATCCTTCATCAGCACCTTTTTTTCTTCCATTGTTGACACCTCTTGGAAAATTTTTGTGGTACCATTATAGCAAATCCTTAAAGAAAAAAGAAAAGCTGCCGAAAGGCCGCATCGCCGGCTTTTCGGGCAGCTCCCCGCGTTCTAGGACCAAATGGGAATTTTAAGTGTTTGAAACGGCGATCTTCAGCCGAACGGCTGTGTTAGTTTAGTACCCTACGAAAGCCACACCTACGATGATCAGCAAAATAAACAGCACGACAATTAAAGCAAAGCCGCTGCCGCCTCCGTAACCGCTCATGACAACACCTCCCCTCTGCCATTAACAGGTTATGCAGAGGAAAACCAACGGACAAGGCAAGTATCTCGGTGGCTTCACACATTTTTTAAATTCTTTCGCATGGCATGCGGGACGCTCCATGGCATCGGAAAAAATTTTTCGGTGCCGGTCCGCATCCGGGCACAACGATCGTTGGGAGAAATTGGAAGGAACAGTTCGCCCGTCCCAGTCAGTCCGCATTCGGGCACAACAATCGTCCAACCCATCGCACTGCCCATCAGTGCTTGCCGGCCTGCATTCCTTTGCTTTCTGCGCCCAGGGTCAAAACGGAAACCGGAATGGGACGGGAGGTGAATTGACGACCGTATGATCCTTTCCGTTCCGAATCGAAAGTAAAGGGTCGACACGCAAATCAATTTTTTTGAACCCGCTCCTCGCCCATTTCTTCCTCCGTCATGGAGAAGCGGCAGGCAAACCGGATCTTCATGGATTGCGCTGAAAAAGGCGGCGGCGCCTGCCGGTCCGGATCGCTGTTCGCTGATTTTCTGCATGCGGACGGTTCACGGCTTTCCTTTTGCTTTCGCCTGCCTGCCGAAGTTTTTTACCGCTCTTTCCGATCCTCACACCCTTTCAAGGACGAGTTTCCGGCACTGCCGGCCTCCTTCTCGGGCGGATTAGGGTCCTGATTTTAGACATTCCGCATCGGATGTTGGATGCCGGAAGCGATGATGGACATTTTTCTTGCGGTGATGGACGTTTTTTCCGTGATGATGGTTATTTTCTCTTCCATGTCGGTTAAATGATTTTTCATGTTGAACAAAAATGTTAAAATGATGAACCGATCGTTGAAAATGTCGGACGGTCCCATGGGTTGTTGAACAATTTTTTTCAGATGTTAAACGATCCGATTGAATTGTTGGACCATCCGTCGGAGCCAAAACGGATGTTAAACGTTTTACGCAAGATGTTGGCCAAAGGAATCTTTTATTGAACGTTTTTCCAAAAATGGCGGACATTTTTTCCCGGAACCATCCGCATCCGATGGAAAAGGGCATGTTGGACATTCACGTCCAAAAAAGAACGTTCGTCATTCCTTCGCTTCGTTAAACAACAATCCTCCCGGCCCAAACGATAGGCAAAAAACAAGGCGAAATGGAACCAGTCCTCCATCCCCCGGGCCAAAGGCCGGGATCCTGACAAAACGTTTCTGTGAAAAACGGAATTCCGAAGAATTCGGTCATCCCTTGCCGCTTGCCGTTTCTTGGTAACATTCGCATTTTTCCGGGGGATTTGTTACAATAAAAACCGCAACCATTGAATGAAAAGGGGATCCCGAACATGTGGAATTCACTCCTTGCTGAAGAAACGATCCAAATCAGGGACGGACTTCTCGTTTTCGCCCTTTTTCTTTTCCTCTACTGGATCTTCAAAAAATGGATCTTTCAAGGGGTATTGGCTTTGCTGCAAAAAACCCCGTCGAGCTTTTTGCCCTACCTGTGGGAATCCTTCAAAAGGCCGATCCAAGTCGGGCTCATTGCGGCCGGTCTGATTTGGGCCGTTCATATCTTCCCGTTTGTCCATATCGGCCAGCTTTTCCTTGAAAAGGTCGCCCGTTCCGTTTTCATCGTCCTGCTCACCTGGGGATTTTACAACTTCTCTTCCACCTCATCCTCCATGTTCGAAAACTTGAAGAAACGGATGAACGTGGATATCGATCAAATTTTTATCCCCTTTTTGTCCAAGACCATCCGCCTGGTGATCGTCGCCATATCGATCACGATCATCGCCCAGGAGTTTAATTACAATATCAGCGGGTTCATCGCCGGGTTGGGATTGGGCGGGCTGGCCGTCGCCCTCGCCGCCAAAGAAGTCCTCGCCAATCTGCTGGGGGGAATCGTGATCATCTTCGAACGGCCTTTTTCCATCGGGGATTCGATCACGACGCCGAGCGTAGAAGGGACAGTTGAAGACATTACCTTCCGAAGCACGAAAATACGGAATCCTTCCCAAGCCCTCGTTACCGTTCCCAATTCCATCCTGGCGAACCAACCGATCACCAATAACAGCCGCATTGGCAAAAGAAAGATTTCCTTTAATCTGGAGATCCTTTGGGCGCCCAGGAACAAGCTGGAAAGGGCGGTAAAACGACTGGAAGAAATGCTCCATCGCCACCCCGGCATCCAGCCGGAAGACGTCTTCGTCAAGCTGGATCAAATCCGGGACGGAAAAATGGTGTTGATTTTCAACTTTTTCACGAAGTCAAGCGAATGGAGCGATTATTTGGATATTAAACAGGAAATCAATCTCAACATCCTGCAAATTTTGGAAGAAGAAGGCCTGCAGGTGGCCAATGCACCCCAGCCGATGGCTCCCGGAAGCTCCGCCCCGCAGCAGGGAAGCAAAAAAAATGAACCCGGTTCATAAGCTGCCCGGCGGACCCGAAATCGGCGGATTTCCTTCCCCATGGACAAACGCCTAAGTTTCCGCCGGGAACGGAAACGAAGGAATGGCCGATCCGCACCAGCCCGTTTTCCGGGGCAGGCCTGCCTGACCCCGTCACCCGCCCCCTCCTTACGGGCCCCTGGCGGTCTTCTCCCTGCGCTTTTCATGGGCAGATAGCCGCTGCCAAGCAAAAAGCCGTTTTTCCGGCGGGCCGGCTCCTGCCGGGCGCGAATGATCGATGAAGTCCAGGAATTTTTGTAAAAAGAAGCGGGCGCAAAGCCGTTCCATTTCCGGAAGGCGATGTTCCCTTGACTGGGAGCAGGATTTTACACAGATAGGAGGACTTGATCGAATGACCCGTCTTTTCACGAATGAGGATTATAAAAACGCAATGAAATGATGGAGAATGCAGGCGTCCCCCCGATCGGTTCTGATCCGGTATTGGTTTTTTGCGGGACACGTCAAAGTGCCAAGGGATGGATGATAGACATCCCCTGCCAATGGGAGGGCCAGGCCCACCAAAACAAATGAGCAGGGATGTCGTTCCAAGAAAAACAGGAGTACGGTCCCGTTCTCCTCATTTCTTATTTGGAAATAAGGTGTACGCCATGCCCAGAAAGTTCAAATGCAAAATGATCGCCGGCATATTAACCGCATTCAATTCCGGGTTTTTATATTATGTCATTGAAACGAATAATAGCCAATCCGCCGGAAACGGCAACTTTTTAATACACTTTCTCGATATCATACAAAAGGTGTTCATCATTACGATTGGATCTGTCGTGCCGTTGATTTTTCTGATCGGTATTCCCGTTTCTCTTTTGATCGATTCCCTTTTAAAAAAAATGAAACTCGACAAAAATATAATCTCTTTTATCCTTCATATGATTCTTTTTGAATTGGGCGTGCTTGTCTATTGGATCGCTTCATTCGGATGGGGCCATGTACGAAATATGCCGGAACCCGCATTGGCGTATCAATTGTTTTTGTTTTCCTACACGCCCGCCGTTTTTTGGTTGATCAATTATGCCTTGCTGCGGATGACCGGTGAAAAACCGGAAAGAGCAGCGGCCAACATCGACGGCGACCCCGGTTCGTTAAGAAAATGAACCGCCTTGGACCAGACCGGCCAGGAACGAACCCCCCCAATTTTCCAATCGCCGCCCTGCCGTTCTATTTCATATCAAACCTGAGGAAAATCGTCATTTTCACGCCTCAGGTTTTTTTAATGTAAGGGTCAGGCTGCCGGGCTTGGCGCCGATCGGGAAATATGCTGCCCGGCCCCGGGGAAGGCGGATCCGTCCATCCTTTCTTTGCCCGATTTCCGATCCTCCGCATGAGACGATACGGGCCGCCCGCCGGACGGTCGCTCCTTTCGGCAAATAATCAACAACCGGGGCCCGTTCGAAATCCCCGAAGAAACGGCACCGTACGATCCGCCGCGGCAAAATACCGGCATTTCGCAGGAAAAGGGATTTGCCTCGGCCAACATTTTTATAAGGCGGAAGGTTTTATGGATGGCGTGAATACTTTTTCTGTAGACCCACTCGCCACTTATCTGTTATGCTAGGAAGGCAGTCGGGTGCGGGCGGACCGGCTTTTACGGCGGCGGACCTGTCCGCCGCGGAAATGCGGAGAAAACCGCTCCCGCGAAGCAGACTTTGGAGGAATGGATGTTGGAAAAATACGAGGACCTGAAAATCGGGGAAAAAGGCATTTGGATCAGCATCGCCGCCTACATCGGCCTCGCCGTTGTCAAAATCATCGCAGCCGGCCTCGGCCATTCGGAAGGATTGAAGGCGGACGGGCTCAACAACTTGTCGGACGTGATCGGAAACGCGGCCATTTTGGCCGGGCTGATCATCGCCAGGAAGCCGCCGGATGAGGATCACCGTTACGGCCATTTCCGGGCGGAAACGATCGCTTCCTTGTTCGCATCCTTTTTCATGTTTTTCGTCGGCGGAAAAGTCCTGTATGACGCCTTCCGCAAATTTTTCTCCGGGGAGCAGGTTCCCCCCGATTGGTCGACGGCTTGGGTCGCCTTGCTCGGCGCCGTCGTCATGCTGCTCGTTTTCCGGTTGAATTTCCGCCTGGCAAAGAAAATAAACAGCCAGGGACTGCTCGCCGCTTCTTACGATAACCTTTCCGATACGCTGGTCAGCGTCGGCGCCCTGATCGGAATCATCGGCGCCCGCTTCCGCATGCCCTGGCTCGATCCTTTGGCGGCCGCCGTCGTCGGGCTCGTCATCTTGAAAACCGCCTGGGACATCTTCCGGCAGACCCTGTACTTTTTGTCGGACGGCTTCGATCAAAAGGAACTGCGCGCCATCCATGAAACGGTCCGGTCGATCGACGGGGTGCTCGACGTGAAAAGCTTGCGGGCGAGAATGCTCGGCAACCGGACGTTCGTGGACATCACCATCTCCGTCAACCCGGAACTTTCCATCAAAGAAGGGCACGATATCGCCGATCTCGTGGAAGAGACGCTGGCGAAAAAACATCATATTACCTATGCCCATATCCATATCGAACCGGAAACGGAAAAGGGCACTTAGTTTTCTTTCGGCCGGATGGGGACGGGCCGTTGCTTCCGCGCCGGCCTTTATCCCCTCTTCATTTGAAGGAGCGGATAAACCTTTCCGCTCCACGGCCAAATTCCCCTCCCATCATCCCTTTTCGATTCCCGGCTTATAGCCATAGGGTCCGGAGGTCAGCCCGGGGGTTTGATTCTTCCAATGGATTTGTACCGTCCCATCCTGATTGTACAGGGCGAGGGCGATATCCGCCAGATCATCCAAATTTCTCCCGTTCGCCATCAACTGCTGGTTGAGCCAGATCTTATCCTTGTTCAAAAATCGCAAATTGATCTCCACGATTTCCCCGTCGACGATGAGGGGAATCGGGATGAAGGGCGGCTCGGGATCCATCTGCATATCCCCCGGCTGCAGCGGCCGGATCCGGCTGTTGGGGATGACGCTGATCATCCCGTTGTTCTCGTAAGCAGCCAGAGCCAAGTCCTTCGGATCGGAAAACCCTTTCAGGCGGATTTGCGAAAGCAGATCCTCGACGGGCATCCGGATCTTCTTCAGCGCCTGGTAATCGACCGCCCCGTCTTTGATCAGGACGGTCGGCTGGCTGCCGAGCCATTCTTTCGCCGCCGGCTTCAAGAGAAGATATTGGAAAAGGAGATAAAGCCCGGCAAGCACCAACGGCGCCAGAACAGCAGCGGACATCCGAAAGGAAATCAGCGAAGCGCTGAACAAGCCTGCGGCAATCATGACGAGCAGCAATTCAAAATTGTCCATCGCCGCCACCGATTTTCTCCCGAAAAGATAAATGGCGGCAAATCCGAGGCAAAAGACGAGGACGGGCTTGATGAAGAGGCTGACGATCACTTCCATTTTTTTCACCTTCCTGCTTTGATCTCACTTCCGCTTCCACACTTTCCTAATTACTACTATTCCCCCTCCTTCCGTGGAAAAAATCCCGGCAATAACTGACAATATAAAGGAAGAATAGAACTTGCGGCGATTGCGAAAATAGGAATAGGACGGGAGGTGAAATGATGACTGTCGGCACAAAAATCGCCCAAACCATCGCCAACTGTGAATCCGTGCTTGCCAACCTTCATTCCTTTACCCTGGACAGCCAGGATCAAAACGCAAAACAGATGTTTAAAAACCTGGCCCAACAGCAGCAAATGATCCTCGAAAGTTTAAAAGCCCGGCAAGCCTATATCGAAAGCGAAGAACCCCAATATAAACAATAGACGCTATTCCGTTTCCGGAATTTCATTCCCGAAATGGCAAAAGAACGCCAAACGGGGCGTTCTTTTGTTGATCACGGCTTTTCCATTTTGGCAGCCATCGTTTCGATGGATCGGATCACCTGGTCCAGTTTCGCTTCGATCCGGTAAAGCAAAAACAGCGTCACGGCCGCGGGAAAGCCGAAATCGCTGATCAAGGGCAGCCAGTCGGCCATGGGGAACCTCCTTTTCATCGGATAAACGGGGGAAACGCCGGTCAACAGACCGGCCGTTCCCCTGACGGAAGTTTACGACATCGGGAAAATTTCCACGTTCCGGTCGACGAGCCGGGCCTCTTTTACGGCAGCCAGGGATTCCCCCTTCGCTTCAAAAACGTCCGCGGCTATGATTTGCTCCATGGCGCTTTTGATTTCGTCGCCGTTCAGGGGTTCCTTCGGGTCGTTGACGGACAGGCTCACCGTTTTTCCCGACCCGGTCAAAAAATACAGCATCAATGTTTTCGCCATCTTTTCCCCTCCTTCCTCTCCATCATCCCAAGATTTCCTCCACGTTCGTCCGCTCGATGGTAAACAGGGGCAATGCGCAAAGGGAGGCGATCGCCTGGGCGGCTTGGAAAATTTGATCCGTCGTCGCCGAAACCTTCACATTGTTATACCCCTTTGTCTTCAATACCGGCTCCCCTTTTTCGTTCCGGCCGGCTTCATACACGAGCCGGAGATTCGCATCGATCAACGAGGAAGCTGCCACCTCTCCCACCCCCTTTCATCTTATATATAGGAAAGACCGTCCGATAAGGGCTATGGGGAGACGAAGGATGCTTGCGCGGAAAAATTGCCTTCCCGGAAGACAGGCATTATAATTAAGGATGAACGGAAGCGGAGTATTTGGGGTGTGTAACGATGTTGACCGGCTGGTTTCTTTGGTTTATGCTGTTCTGGATCTTTTTTTTGCTGTTTTCCTTTGCCGTCGGCGGATTTTTTATGTTCCGCAAGTTTCTGAAGAGCATGCCGAAAAAGGATGGGAAATCCGATCTCGACTGGGAAAGGTATTATGTGGAAAAGACGCTGCATTTATGGAATGACGAGCAGAAAGAGTTTCTCGAGGAACTGGTGAAGCCGGTTCCCGAATTGTTCCGCCCCGTTGCCAAACAAAAAATCGCGGGAAAAATCGGGGAGTTGGCGCTCAAGGAAAACGCGAAACAAATGACCTTGGATTTGATCATCCGGGGCTACATCATCGCCACGCCGAAACGGGACCATAAATTTTTAAGGAAAAAATTGGCGGAACTGCAGATCGACACGAAACCTTATGAACATTTATTCCAATAAAAAATACCCAGCATTCTTTTAATGTTGGGTATTTTTTAATGTCATGGATTTTTTGGCTCTATACTATTTGTTGGGGTTTAGAAACAATTCAAAAAATAAGACACGTGGGCTCCGATTTCTTTTATACTTGGATTGGATCAACCAACAAAGAAAGGAGCCACGTGTCCATTGAATCGTAACATATTTCTCCCCGGTTTGAAAGATGTGAAAATCAACAAAGTGGAAATCTGTGAACATTCGATTCACCTTTACGTCGAAATGCCTGTGAAGCCCCACCGCTGCCCCCGCTGCG
>Ga0207865_100160_pt1 | contig 82340 bp, 66 predicted proteins | sample HigsolmetaAR204D_FD_184836 | JGI IMG/M metagenome (GOLD analysis project Ga0207865, IMG submission 184836) | Ionic liquid and high solid enriched microbial communities from the Joint BioEnergy Institute, USA - AR20-4-D (SPAdes) (version 2) ... | reverse complement strand
TTTTATGCTTATAGAAAATTTTTTGTATTTATAATAAAAGTAATCTTCATTTTAGGTATAGTCTGCAAGATTGAACTTCGTCAGTATCGTTATAAAATTGTAAAATAAGAAAGTTTATAAATAAAATAATTTAATTGGGAGTTTCGCTATGGAAACTCTTTTTTTTATGTCAATATAAAAGGCTTATTAAATAAAAGAATAACTGTTTGACATAGGTTTGCAAGAAAGATATTATTAATAGAGTGTATATAAGAATAGGTTGTTGAAAAAACAACCGATTTTTATATTTTATGTGGATAAGTTTCAGAAAGGAGGGGTTATATGTTTATTAAAAAAAAAGATTTGTTGAAACAATGGATTTCAGAAAGTGATAACATTGTATTTTTCGGAGGAGCCGGGGTATCAACCGAAAGCGGAATACCGGATTTTAGAAGTGTTGACGGATTATATAATCAGAAGTATGAATATCCTCCCGAAACTATTTTAAGTCACTCTTTTTTTATGGAACATACCGAAAAGTTTTATGACTTTTATAGGGACAAGATGATATATACAGATGCAAAACCGAATATAACTCATTATAAACTGGCTCAACTGGAAAGACAGGGCAAGTTGAAAGCAGTTATAACACAAAATATTGACGGGCTTCATCAAATGGCCGGAAGTATGAATGTGCTGGAGCTTCACGGTTCGGTATGGCGTAATTTTTGCATGAAATGTCACAGATTTTATCCTTTGGAAAAAATAATACAGACTAAAAAAGTACCACATTGTGATTGCGGCGGTATTATTAAACCTGATGTGGTTTTATATGAAGAAAGTTTGAATGATGATACTGTGTCAAAAGCAGTAAAGGCCATTTCAATGGCAGATATGCTTATAATAGGAGGTACTTCTTTAAACGTATATCCTGCAGCCGGGCTAATCCGTTTTTATAAGGGCGGAAAAATGGTATTAATAAATAAGTCTGTAACTCCTTATGACAATGAGGCAGATTTACTAATTCAGACCGGTTTGGGAGAAGTTTTTAAGGAACTGTAACCTGACTTTTTGTTAAATAGACTGATAGGAATATGTTTTGTAATTTTCTTTATATAAACTAATAAAGATCTTATTATCAAAGGGTTATAAATAGGTATTCTGCCGTTTTAGAGGTATAAGTTATGTGGTATTATAGGAGTATTCTCTTTAAAAAGATACTTTAAACATAAGAGGAAGCCTAAAATAAATTGATTTATTTACAGAAAGGAGACACTATGAATAATAAAGAAAGCAATGTATATAAACTGACAGTAGGGGGGCTGCTTATTGCAATAGGGATAATAATACCAAGGCTCTTTCATATGTTTGGAACACCAAATTTAGGAAGGATGTTTCTTCCTATGCATCTATCTGTTTTTATAGCCGGCATTTATCTGGGATCGCTATATGGATTGGTTATCGGCTTTATAACCCCGCTTATTAATTCTTTATTTGGTATGCCTGTGTTTCCTCAAAATATTATAATGGCATTTGAACTTGCTGCTTACGGATTCTTTGCTGGCCTTATGATTTATTTGCTCAAGAATCAAAAAACAGCAAGGCCGGTTAAGGTATATATAAGCCTTATTACTTCAATGATTTCAGGAAGAATAGTGAATGCTTTGGTTTTACTTGTTATGGCAAAATTTTTGGGTATGAGTGTTCCTGCACCGATGTCGGTAATAAGCGCCACAGTATTCGGTATACCGGGAATAATAATACAGCTTATTTTGGTACCTGCAATAGTGTTTGTTTTATCGTCTCTTAAAGAAAAACATAACAGATAGTTTATTATATTTTATATGTAAAAAAATTAACAATATTTTATTTGACAGTTGCCTTAAATTGCGTTTTATTGTATATTTAGTAATAAATGCGCTACAATTTAATTAATTAAGATTTTATAATGAGGCGCACATATTATATTAAAGGAGGAAAATAAAATGAGCAATATTGACACTTTGTCAGTAAATGCCATCAGAGTTTTATCTGCTGACGGTGTGCAAAAAGCTAATTCGGGGCATCCCGGACTCCCCTTGGGAGCTGCAGCAATGGCCTATGAACTTTGGGCTAAACATATGAAGCATAATCCTGCCAATCCCAAATGGGTAAACAGAGATAGATTTATATTGTCCGGCGGACACGGCTCCATGATGTTATATTCTTTACTGCACTTGTTCGGTTACGGCCTTACAACCGAAGATCTGGCTCAATTCAGACAGGACGGATCTTTGACACCCGGACATCCTGAATATGGACATACTGTAGGTGTTGAAGCAACTACCGGACCTTTAGGAGCCGGTATGGCTATGGCTGTAGGTATGGCTATGGCTGAAGCTCATCTTGCTTCCGTATTTAATAAAGAAGGTTATCCTGTTGTAGATCATTATACCTACGTTCTTGGCGGAGACGGTTGCATGATGGAAGGTATTACCTATGAAGCAATGTCCTTAGCCGGAACATTAGGACTGGGTAAATTAATAGTTCTTTATGATTCAAATAAAATTTCTATTGAAGGTAATACCGATATTGCATTTACCGAAGACGTTAAGAAGAGATTTGAGGCATTCGGTTTCCAGACCTTAGTTGTAGAAGACGGAAATAATCTGGAAGAGATCGGTGCAGCCATTGAAGCAGCAAAAGCAGACCTTTCCAGACCTTCACTGATTATCGTAAAAACCAAGATCGGTTTCGGAAGTCCAAAAGAAGGTATGGCAAGTGCTCATGGCGAACCTCTTGGTGTTGAAAATGTAAAAGCATTAAGAAAGAATCTCGGCTGGCCTTGTGAGAATCCTTTTGAGGTTCCCGAAGAAGTTTATGAGCACTACAGATCTATTGCAAAGAAAAATGCTCAGGCAGAGGAAGAATGGAATAAATTATTTGAGCGTTACTGCAAAGAGTATCCTGAAATGAAAAAATTGTGGGATCAGTATCATGATGAAAATGCTGCCAAGCATCTGATTGACGATGAGAAGTTCTGGGCTTTTGATAACAAGCCTGATGCCACAAGAAATATTTCAGGCCAGATTATAAACAGAATTAAAGATCACTTGCCTAACTTTATCGGAGGAAGTGCCGATCTGGCTCCTTCAACAAAGACTCTTATGAAAGATGCCGGAGACTTCTCAAAAGATAATTATTCCGGACGCAATATACACTTTGGCGTCAGAGAGCTGGCCATGGCAGGTATCGGTAACGGAATGGCTCTTCATGGCGGACTTAAGCCTTTTGTATCCACATTCTTTGTATTTAGTGATTATGTAAAACCTATGGCAAGACTGTCAGCATTGATGGAAAAACCTTTAATTTATGTATTAACCCATGACAGCATAGGTGTAGGAGAAGACGGACCTACCCATGAGCCTATTGAACAGCTGGCAATGCTTCGCGCTATGCCTAACTTTACCGTTTACCGTCCGGCTGATGCAACAGAATGTATTGCTGCATGGTACTATGCTATTACTTCAACCAAGACACCTACAGCTATCGTTCTGTCTCGTCAGAATCTTCCTCAGCTTGCGGGCTCTTCAAAGGAAGCATTAAAAGGTGCTTATATAATTTCCGATTCTGAAAAGGAAGTACCCGATGCTATTATTATTGCAACCGGTTCCGAGGTACAACTCGGCCTTGGTGCTCAGGAAGAGTTAAGAAAAGAAGGCATTGATGTAAGAGTAGTAAGTATGCCTTCTATGGATGTATTTGAACAACAGCCTGAAGAATATAAAGAAAAAGTCCTTCCGAAGAATATAAGGGCTAGAGTTGCGGTAGAAGCCTTGTCATATTTTGGATGGGGCAAATATGTCGGCTTAGACGGAGCTGTTGTGGCTATGAACAGCTTCGGTGCTTCTGCACCTGCCGATGTACTCTTCAAGAAATTCGGCTTTACCGTTGAAAATGTTGTAAAAGCGGTAAAAAGCGTACTGTAATTAAATAAGCCAAATTAATATAAACAAGTAAAAACCGTCTGTTCAGTAAAACTGACAGACGGTTTTTTTATCCCGAAGATAATGTATAAAAACACTTTTGGTTCAATTTTAATGGAATTCTAACCTTGGAATGTTGAAAATTATTTTTATTAAATATACAATAGTAACTATAATTAGGATTGCTATGGATATGGGAGGGTAATCAAATGGCAAAAATTTTAATAATAGAAGATGAAATGAAGATTGCCAGATTTCTGGAGCTGGAATTAAGACATGAGGGTTATGACGTATTGATATGCACAGACGGGAGAAAAGGCCTGGAAACGGCTTTAAATGAGGATGTAGATTTAATTATTCTTGATATTATGCTTCCCGGTTTAAACGGAATAGAAGTATGCCGCAGAATTCGTCAGGAATCACAGGTACCTATCATTATGCTTACCGCCAAAGACGATGTATCTGACAAAGTAGCCGGACTGGATACCGGTGCCGATGATTATATGACAAAACCCTTTGCCATAGAAGAACTTCTTGCAAGAATTCGTGTTGCCTTAAACAGAAAAAGGAACCAGAAAGAACCCAAAAATGACATTCTTCAGATTGGAGATTTAAAAATAAACATGGCCAGCCGCAGTGTATTTTATAAAGATGATGAACTTACCCTTACCAAAAAAGAATACGAACTACTGGAATATATGGTTCGTAATAAAAACATTGTTTTAAGCAGGGAACAGCTTTTAAATCAGGTATGGGATTATGAATATTTCGGAGATACCAATGTTGTTGATGTTTATATAAGATATCTAAGGCAAAAAATAGATGAAAAATACGGAATCCACTTGATTTCAACTGTCCGCGGAGTAGGTTATATAATTAAGGATTAGTTAATTGGCGGAAAGGATTAATATGAACTGGGATAATTTTTTAGAAATTATAAGAAGGATATTAGTCAAAATAATATTGCCTATCAGAAAAAAGAGGGAGGAATTTTTAAGTAAATTCAGGTTTTCCATAATGTTTAGAATATCCATGGGTTATTTGAGGCTTCTTATTACTCATGGCCTTCTTCTTATGGCCGGTATCTTTCTTATATATATGTATACAGAAAAAGAAAACTTTGAAATTATGGCTGATAATATTATTGCATCCGTAAATGAAGATAATAAAATGGAATATATAAATCCGTATTATATTCAAGGATTGTCCATGAAAATTGAGAGGACTGATACCGGCGAAGAAATATATAATGATATAGCATATCAGCCTACATCGGATAAAGCTTTTTTTCATGGTATACATTTTGACAGTAAAAGTGATAAGAACATATTGGTTATTAACGAAGACAGGCAATTTTCGGTTGGCAATATAGTTTATAAGGCTACTTTTCAATATGATTTATCCGGCAGCTACAGAAATTTTCTTTCTATGTTATGGAAGCTTATAATTATATATGTAGTTATAGTTGCCCTTGTTATTCGTAAAGGAAGAAAAAGTGACGAAAAATTATTTGAACCTATCCGTGTTATGTCGGCAACCGCAAACCGGCTTACCGTTCATAATCTGCACAGTGAAAGATTAAATGTTGAAGGTACCCAAAACGAGTTAAAGGATCTGGCAAACGTTATTAACGATATGCTGGACAGGATTGAGACTTCTTACGAAAGCCAGAAGCAGTTCGTATCAGACGCTTCTCATGAACTTAGAACTCCCATAGCCATAATCCAAGGTTATGCCAATCTTTTGGACCGATGGGGCAGTACAAACAAAGAAGTTTTGGATGAATCAATCAGGGCTATACAAAATGAAGCCAGGTCCATGCAGGATTTGGTTGAAAAACTGCTTTTCCTATCAAGGCATGATAAAAAGACTTTAAAGCTTCACAAAAAAAGATTTAATATGAAACCTGTAGTTGAGGATATGGTCAAAGAGACCAGACTGGTGGCAGAAAACCGTATAATAAACAGCCCTGTTTTGGAAGATGTTATAGTGTACGGAGATGAGCAGGCGTTAAAGCAGGCAATAAGAGTGTTTATTGATAACGCTATAAAATATACCGAAGACGGGGACGAGATTACAATTACGTGTGAAAATAAAAACGGTGATTGTGTTATTACAGTAAAAGATACGGGAATAGGCATGACCCGCCAGGACGCGGAGCGTATCTTTGACAGGTTTTATCGGTCTGAATATGTAAGAAATAAGAATATCAGCGGTCATGGACTTGGACTATCTCTTGCAAAGTTAATTATACTTGCCCATACCGGAAAGATAAAGGTCCGTACTCAGTTTACAAAGGGAACCAGTTTTATTATAACCTTGCCTGACAGAAGGCTATTATCATAATATTGAACGGACTATTAAATAATAAATTTACGGTTAGTAATATGTGCAAAACGTATTTAACGACTGTAGCAGATATCTAAAATGAATTGATTTACAGCACAAATCTGCGTAACCGGCAAAATTCAATAAAAACATAATGCCGTTACCTGGGTGTCATAAAGGATATAATTTATGACATTCAAATAACGGCATATATTGTACGTATCAATAATTATATTAAATGTAATTAAAATCATCCTTGTTCGTTTGCCTGCAATACTAAATGGCATCTATAAGATATACTAAATATGTATAAACAGTATCCTTTTATTAAAAAATGGGCTGTTGCATATATAATTTGCACAGCCCCAATTAGTACATTATTCTATTTACTCAGCACAGTTCAATTTGCTTATATGTTCTTAAACTGAGCCATATAAAGGTTATAGTACAAACCTTTTTTGGCAAGCAGTTCTTCGGATGTGCCTTCTTCTACTATTTTTCCGTCATCAATAACAAAAATTCGGTCTGCTTTGCTTATGGTAGATAAACGGTGAGCAATTACAAAGGAAGTACGGCCTTTAAGCAAGGCTTCGATACCTTTTTGAACCAATATTTCCGTATGGGTGTCAATACTTGAAGTTGCTTCATCAAGTATTAATATTTTAGGCATGGAAACCATGGTTCTTGCAAAGGCCAAAAGTTGCCTTTGACCTATGGAAAGGCCCGTGCCTCTTTCTTTTAGTTCCGTATCGTAACCCTTTTCAAGTTTCATTATAAAGTCATGGGCGTTAACCGCTTTAGCAGCTTCAATAATTTCCTCATCGGTAGCATCCAGTTTTCCGTATCTGATATTATCCTTGATTGTACCGGAAAAGAGGAAATTGTCCTGAGTCATGATACCCATCTGTTTTCTTAAGCTTTCTATAGACACATCCTTGACATTATAACCGTCTATATATACATTGCCTTCCTGAACATCGTAAAATCTGCTTATCAGATTTACTATCGTAGTTTTTCCCGCACCGGTAGGGCCTACAAGGGCGATAGTTTCACCGGGTTTTACGGTAAAACTCACGTCATTTAGTACTTTGGTATCTCCGTCATAAGAAAATGATACATGTTCAAATTTTACTTCTCCTTTTATGGGCGGCATTTCTATAACATTTTCCCTGTCGGTTATGTCTGGCTTTGTATCTAAAATATCAAAAATTCTTTCTGCACCGGATATGTTTGTAATTAATTTGTTATAGAAGTTACTTAAATTCATAATAGGGCGCCAGAACATTCCTATAAACATACCGAAAGATATTAGGGTTCCTACATTACCGGTCCCTATGCCCATTATTTTTATAGCCACAAAGTATAAGGCAATGGTTCCGATACCCCAACTTAAATCCACTACTGAGAAAAAGGCATCGTTTATTCTTACGGCATCCATAAAAGAATCTCTGTGTTCCTTTAGTAACATATCAAAATCTTCTTCGGTTTCTTTTTCTGCCGTAAAACTTTGAATAATCCTCATTCCAGAAAGGTCTTCATGGATAAAGGCATTCAGGTTGGAGCTCTTTTTCCTGTGTATACGCCATCTTTGATGAGATCTGGTTTCGATAAACCACAAGCCGCCCATCATCAAAGGAAGGCTTATCAAAGAGGCAAGAGCCAGTTTCCAATTTTTTATCAGCATTATAACAACTACAGCACTTATGGTTACAAAATCCGGTATCAGTGTTGTGACACTGTCTGACAGCACATCTTTTAAGGAATTGACATCACCGATTATTCTGGCAAGAATTTTACCCGTTGGTCTGCTGTCAAAGAAATTGAAACTTAATTTTTGAATATGGGTATACAGCTCCTGCCGGATACGTACAAGAACATCGTTTGACATTTTTGCCATCAAATACATTCTTATTTTAACCAATAAAATAAATAACAGATTTATTGCCACTGCAAAACCTACAAGCAACAGCAGCCTTTTTACATCTCTATTGGCTATATGAACGTCTATGGCTCTTTCTATTAACAGGGGGTTTATTATGGATATGGCTACTGTAATCAGCATAATTATTATAACTAATGCAATAGTCCCCCTGTAAGCTAAAAGATATCTGAATAATCTGAGCAAAGTAGTCTTTTTACTCGCTGTACTTATGTGTTCGTCATCTTTAATGGCGTTTATTGACATTCGGCCACCTCCCTGTCATCAAAGCCGGTGTGATCAGTCATATCGGAAGAAACAGATTTATTTTCCTGTGATAATAATTTTTGATATTCGCCGTATTGGGCTAAATAGGTCTGATAATAGTACCCTTTTTGACTAAGCAGGGTTTCATGTGTACCCCGTTCTTTAATTTTGCCGTCTTCCAATATGATTATCTCGTCGGCATGTCTTACGGCGGATATTCTGTGGGCGATAATGATTTTTGTTGCCTTAACCTGAGCCAGTGACTGCTGAATTAAAAGTTCGGTTTCCATATCCAGGGCGGATGTAGAGTCGTCAAGAACAAGGACCGGGGTCTTTTTGGCAATAGCTCTTGCAATGCTGATTCTTTGCTTTTGACCGCCGGAAAGGCCGACTCCCCGTTCACCGATAACCGTATCATAGCCGTCTTCCATACGTTCAATAAATTCACTGGCCTGGGAGTATTTTGCCGCCTCTATGACATCTTCCTGCCTTAACCACCGTTTTTTCCCCATTTTTACGTTTTCATTGATAGTATCTGAAAAGAGAAATACATCCTGCATAACCAGGGATATGTTTCCTCTCAGCTGTTTGAGAGATAAATCCTTTATATTGACACCGTCAAGCCTTATTTCTCCTTCGGTGACATCATAGAATCTCTGGAGCAGATTAATTATTGAAGATTTACCGGTTCCTGTAGCTCCCATAATACCGATAGTTTTTCCTGCATCCAGACGGAAATTAATATCGGTAAGTATCTGTTTGCCGTTTAAAGAAAATGAAACATGGTCAAATTCAATAGATCCCTTTACTTCGTCAAGAACGACAGGATTTTCCGGTTCAGTAATTTCCGGTTTCTGATCAAATATTTTCTTTATTCTCTTGTATGAAGCAAATGCTGCCGCAAAATCGTTTGAAAGCCAACCAAGCATTTCCATGGGCCAAACAATATTCATTGAATATTCTGTAAAAGCACCTAAGGTTCCAAGTGTAATAGATCCTTTAATTACTTTGTAGCCACCGAACAAAATAATAATCATAGGAAGAAGCTTGGTAATCAGCTGAAAATAAGGATACAGCTTTATAAATACCTTGGACTGCTTCATATTTAACTCATAATATTGCTTGTTGTGAAAAAGAAATTTATTTATTTCATATTTTTCCCTAGCAAAAGCTTTTACCGTACGGATACCCGCTAAGTTTTCCTGGGCTACGGTATTAAGTTTTGCATTTTGTTCGCTTATTTGCTCATAAATGTTACCTAGCTTATTTTCCATTAATATGGCTAGGCCTGCCACAATCGGCAGTACTATCGTGGGAATTATAGCAAGGCTGGGGCTTTCCCTGTACATAAAAAACATGGCAATTCCCGTATGGATAGTAACTTCGAAAATAAGCATGCTGACATATCCGGTGGCTGCCCAGATCCTGTCAATATCATCTTTTACCCTGGACATCAGTTCTCCGGTATTGTTTTCGTCAAAAAAACTGATGGATAAGCCCTGTATATGAATAAACAGGCGTTTCCTTAACTGTGATGCTATTCTAGAACTTACAGTATCAAATATTAATTCCTTGAAATAAGCAAATACGGCCCTGCCCAGTCCAATTCCCAGTATGGTTAACAGTAACGAAAACAACAGGTTTACTTCGCCGCCAACGATAACATCATCTATAATGCGTTTTGTCACCTGCGGTGAAATCATATCCAAAGTTACCGAAATGACTGTGCATAAAAGGGCGAAAGCGTAAGCATACCAGTATTTTTTTAGATAATAAGATAATTTATTCATTTCTCCTCCACTTCCTGCATAACCTTGATGTAGATGTTTTCTGAACTTGATGAAGTCAATTACCTCCCCCAAAAAAGATATAAAATAAGCCGTGGCAGAAACACCACGGCTGGTAATCAGAAATTATTTTACTCGTTTTTCTTTTGCTGCAGACAAAAGAAATCGATTTTTCAAACATAAACCGATTTAATCATTACCGTGAGGTATTTCCACACAATAAAACACATATTCAGTTGATTTAAAATTACGGTTATTCATGTTGTTATTGATATTAATATTAAAGATCATGTGTTATACCTCACTTTCTATAGGATTCTTCCACCATTATATCCATTAAAGAAATTATTGTCAACCAGTAAATTTCAAAAAATAATTTTTGTTTAAAAAATAACATATAAAAATCTTAATTTTCAATTAAGATTTAATTTCTTAAAGGTTTGTTCATAATTTTGTGTTATACTTAATCTACAAAACTTGCATGACGAATTATACTTTTTTGTGAATATTAACAGATTGAAGGGTTGTGATACAATGGATCTGCCTGTTTTGTACAATGAAGCTGAGGAGTGGAACTATTGCTTAATGCTTTATAACGCAGCGCTTAAAGAATTAAACACTAAACTGGAAATCCTCAACAATGAATTTAAATTGTCTCATCAGTACAACCCGATTGAGCATATTACATACAGAATTAAAACCCCTAAAAGCATTGCAAAAAAGCTCATGAGATACGGTAAAGATGTAAATATAGAAAATATAATCAAATATATTAACGACGTTGCGGGAATAAGAATAATTTGCTCCTTTGTTTCCGATATATACAGGATTGCCGATTTATTAAAAAAAATGAGTGATATTAAGGTATTGAAAATAAAAGATTATATAGCCAATCCCAAGCCTAACGGATATACCAGCTATCATATGATAGTATCCGTACCGGTTTGTCTTTCCAATATAACTGTCGACACCAAAGTGGAAATCCAGATACGAACAATAGCCATGGATGTATGGGCAAGCCTGGAACATAAGATTTGCTATAAATTTGAAGGTGAAGCACCGGAACATATACAAAAAGAACTGAAAGAGTGCTCTGAGTTATTGGCTTATCTGGACAAGAAAATGCTTTCTTTAAGTAAGGAAATTCAAAATTACAGCCCTCATCCGGCAAATAACTATAGTTATGATACCAAATACAAATCCCCGGTAATAGAATCAATAGGAACAATAGTGGACGAAAGCAAAAGCGACAATATCTTGGATATTGGGCCAAATAACGGTAAAAAGAAAGAGAAAAAAGAAAAGAGGCAGGCCGGAAAAAATAGATTTTTATTTGGGTTTGGAATATGATAATTGTTAAAAAATAAAAAGGGTAACCACGGAGATACATTCCATGGATTACCCTTTTTTATTAATATATTGATATCTGTTTATATCAAAAACGGGTTTATTCTTTAAATAACATAAATATATTGCAGTAACGGTTTAGGACCGAATTAAAGTTTAATATTTTTTAATAAAGAAGCCAAATCGGTAGTGGCTTCGCCGCCCGTAGAATATGATACGGGCATATCTTCTACGTCTTCAACAACTGCATCTTTGTCTTCGACATCTTTCATGCTAAGGCTTATCTTGCCGTCTTTTATATCAATTATTTTTACCGTAACCGTATCACCGGCTTTAATAACTTCATTGGGGGACTTAATTCTTTTTTCGCTGATTTGGGATATGTGAAGCAGTCCAGACAAACCTTCACCTATGCTGACAAAGGCACCGTACGGCATAATTTTTTCCACTGTTCCTGTTGTTACAGTACCGCGGACAAGTTTTGATATTTTATTTGCTTTTTCAGTTTCTGCTTTTTGAATTTCTACTTCTTTACCGGATAAAACAAGCTTTCTGTTCTCCTTTAATGCAGTAACTATAACGGCTTCAATTTCTTTACCAACCCAAGATTCCAAATTCTCAATAAAACTTAGGGTTAATTGTGATGCAGGGATAAAGGCACGGACGCCGTAAAGATATGCGACAACACCTCCGTTTACGGCCTGTACTATTTTAACCCTTACAATACTCCTGTTTTCAAAATCTTCATAAATTTTATCCCATGCAAGTATTTCATCTGCCCGTTTTTTTGACAGCAATATATTGCCGTTTCCGTCATCAGTGCTTAAAACCATGGCAGAGATTTCTTCTCCAACCATAATATCCTCTTTTATTGAAAAAGTAGGGTCGTTACTTAATTCCTCAAGCCGAATTACACCCTCGGTATAATATCCCAGATCTACGTTAACTTCGGTATCCGATTTTCCGATTACAATGCCTTTTATAATATCTCCTTCGGAAATTTTTCTGAAAGACTTGTCAATAAGGTCTTTAAAATCATCCATGGAAGGAATGGGTTCGGCCTGTTCTGTTACCATTGTATCCGGTACTGCTTCCATTTGATTATTTTCATCATATTTTTTTAATTCATCGCTCATAACCGCAGTTCTCCTTATGATATTTTAAAATCAATTTTATTATAAGAGATTTTAGATAAGTTTATAGATAAATTATAGCAAAGTTAAAAACCTTTGTCTTTAATATTTAATTTTTTCTCCTATATAAAATACTGTGGCCTTTTTTTCCTATTCTTTCGATGCAGCCGACATAATTTAAAATATTTAAAGCTATGGATGATGTATTTTTTGAAAGGCCGCTTGCCAGGTGAAAATCACCGGAGGTAAATTCTTTATCAAGTGTATCTGGGATAAGAAGTTTATAATCATCCGGGCCGGCTATATAGATTTCATCAACTATATCAGTCGGAATCCGGTCGTATCTGCTTGAGCCTTTCTTTTTGTCTTTGCTCCATCCGTTTAAAAACCGGTATTCTTCTATATTAAGAAGCACTATTTTAAATTTGAGATTAGGTAAAGTCAGATAATTTTTTATTTTATACAATTCCCAAAAAATCATATACGGAGAGCCTTTTTTGGGCGATTTTCTCGGAGGGCTGACCTTTTTGGTTTCGGGGTCTATCCAATAAATCCATTTTATATACGGTATGGGATATACAATAGTCAATGGATAACAGTTTAAAAACACGGGTATTTTTTTTCTTAAACGGTTGAAGCCTTGGGTTTGTATCTCTATTATCTCATGTCCGTTAAAAATATCTGCGACATATCCGTTTATTTTTATCTCATGATTTTGTGTATTGAGATCATAATAATTTTTAAGTACGCAGTGAAGGGATTTTTCACCTAAGGTACCGATACCCATAGAAATCCTTTCATTTCCGATGACTTCGTCACATATTTTTTTAAATAATTCTTTATCCATAAGAATCCCTCCTGTAAATACAGGATACATTATATGGTCCGGATAAGGCAAGAAAAACCTTGAAAAAGGGCGGCCGGAAGAGTATTGAAAATTACGGTATTATAAGTTATTATAAAGTGAAATAATGACAATAAATAAATTTCGTGAAGATTAAACAAGATAAAAAAATTTAATAAAAATAAGAAGGAGAAATATCATGAAAATTTTGGTTACCGGCGGGGCAGGCTATATAGCCAGCCACACTAATTTGGAACTGCTTAATTCAGGATATGAAGTTGTTGCAGTAGATAACCTGTATAATTCCAGTAAAGAATCTGTAAAGCGAGTAGAAAAACTTACCGGTAAAAAAATAAAGTTTTACGAAAATGACATATTGGATAAAGATGCTTTGATAAATATATTTGATGAAGAAAAAATAGATGCGGTTATTCATTTTGCAGGGCTTAAAGCGGTTGGGGAATCCTGCAAAATACCCTTAAAGTATTATAAAAACAATGTATGCGGAACCGTTAATTTGCTTGAAGTAATGGCTGAATTTAATGTTAAAAAGCTTGTATTTTCTTCTTCTGCCACAGTTTACGGTGATCCAAAAACCGTACCCATAACCGAAGATTTTCCTTTGTCGGCGACCAATCCATACGGAAGGTCAAAGCTAATGATCGAAGATATATTAAGGGATCTTTATGCTTCCGATAAGGAATGGAACATAGCCATATTAAGATATTTTAATCCTATAGGAGCCCATGAAAGTGGAGAGATCGGTGAAGATCCAAACGGTATTCCAAATAATCTGGTTCCTTATATAGCTAAAGTGGCTTTGGGGGCCCTTGATAAAATTTATGTATTCGGAAACGATTACGATACTCCCGACGGAACCGGTGTAAGGGATTATATCCATGTGGTAGATCTGGCCATCGGACATATAAAGGCTATTGAAAAACTTAAAGAAAACCCGGGCCTGGTTACATATAATCTTGGAACCGGGCGGGGATACAGTGTTTTAGAAGTAATTCACAATTATGAAAAGGCTTGTAACAAAAAGCTTCCGTATGTTATTACAGACAGACGGCCCGGAGATATAGCCGTTTCCTATGCAGATCCTTCAAAAGCAAATAAAGAACTGGGCTGGAAGGCTGTAAGAGATATTGAACAGATGTGCAGGGATTCTTATAACTGGCAAATAAAAAATCCTAACGGATACGGCAGATAATTTATGCAATTTGATAGTACAATATCCAAAATTTGAAATTACTATTGACATTTTGGCTAAATTTTGATATTCTAAAGGAGGTCATACTGGAGGAGGTATTACCGGTAAACTTAGCGGGGGAGAAGAGAGGGTAGATAAATATAAAATAAGATTAGCTGAAACGTATGTCCATATATGGATGTACCTTTTCGGTTAATCTTATTTTTATTGGTCATTGCTGCTGTTATTGATATTACCTGAATTAACGGCAAGTATGTTTTTGAAGTTTCGGCATGCGGCAATAATTGTGATCTTTTTTGCACATCCTGCCTTCAAGATGAATATAAGATACATAATAAGGAAAAACTTAATACCGTAAAAGACAGTTGAATTTGCATTTTTATCTTTGTTTATTTTGGTTATTCATATATATATAATTGCTTTAAATCATAACTCTATTCTTACCTATTATAACAAATGTATAACGGTTGTCCGAAACCGATTATTAAGCAAGATTTATTGTATACTATCGTATAAATTAAATGAAATGATATATAAGAATTATCTATTACCGGTTATAAACAGAACATTTGACAAAGCAAAAAAGGCATGGTATACTTTGTCATAAATATCGGGAAAACGCTGTGAAGAGAAGAGTAATCGGTGAATGTGGTCGACAGAGAACCCCGGCAGCTGAGAAGGGGGGACTTACGGAAACCGACGAAGATGGCCTCGGAGCGGCACACCGAGGAAGTAATTCTTAGGCTGTGACGGCGGCATCCGTTATCATGCTAGGCTGTATTATTTTGCAGCGACTGAGGCCTGTATCGCGAGATATAGGCGAATTAAAGTGGTACCACGGGAAGTCCTCTCGTCTTTAAGTTTAAAGACGGGAGTTTTTTATTGGTTAGAAAATTCTTCCAGGTAACTGCGTTTAAAATCAAGTTTCATAGCCGAATACTCCTAATCGTTATAAATAGATTAAAGAGAAAGGAAGGAAACCATGAGCAAAAAACCGTATTATATTACAACTGCCATTGCCTATACTTCCGCCAAGCCCCATATAGGCAATACTTACGAAATTGTTTTGGCGGACAGTATTGCAAGATTTAAGCGGTGGGAAGGATATGATGTGTTTTTCCAGACCGGAACCGATGAGCATGGCCAAAAAATTGAGCAAAAAGCCAAAGAGGCCGGAATCAAACCTAAGGAATATGTAGATAAAATTGCCGGAGAGATAAAAAGAATTTGGGATTTAATGAATACTTCCTATGACAAATTTATCCGTACTACCGATCCTGATCATGAAATTCAGGTACAGAAAATTTTTAAGAAACTATATGAAAAAGGGGATATTTATAAGGGATATTACGAGGGGATGTACTGTACTCCCTGTGAATCGTTTTTTACTCCTTCTCAGCTTAAGGACGGCAAATGCCCGGATTGTGGAAGGGAAGTACATTATGCAAAAGAAGAAGCATATTTCTTTAAAATGAGCAAATATGCGGACCGTTTAATATCTCATATAAAAGAGAATCCCGAATTTATACAGCCAGAATCAAGAAAGAACGAAATGATGAATAACTTCCTTATCCCGGGCCTTCAGGATCTCTGTGTTTCAAGAACATCGTTCAAATGGGGTATTCCGGTTGACTTTGACGATAAGCATGTGGTCTACGTCTGGATTGATGCCTTAAGCAATTATATAACCGGTATAGGATATGATGCGGACGGTAACAGCAGCGAGCAGTTTAAGAAATACTGGCCGGCAGACTTGCATTTGATAGGAAAAGATATATTAAGATTCCATACAATTTACTGGCCTATTATGCTTATGGCACTTGATATTCCTCTTCCTAAGCAGGTGTTTGGCCATCCTTGGCTTTTAACGGGAAGCTCCGGAGATAAAATGAGTAAGTCAAAAGGGAACGTCTTATATGCCGACGAATTGGTAAAATTGTTTGGTGTAGATGCGGTAAGATATTTTGTTCTTCATGAGATGCCTTTTGAAAATGACGGAATTATTACATGGGAGCTGTTGGTTGAAAGAATTAATTCCGATTTGGCAAATACTCTCGGAAATCTGGTAAACCGTACGGTTTCCATGATAAACAAATATTTTAACGGTATTGTAAGAGATGCCAAGGTTGAAGAGCCTGTAGACGAGGACCTGAAAAAAACGGTAACTGAAACACCGGATAAGGTAATTGCCAAAATGAATCAGCTTAGGGTAGCTGATGCCCTTACTGAGATAATAAACCTGTTTAAGCGCTGCAATAAGTATATAGACGAAACCATGCCATGGATTTTGGCAAAAGATGAGACTAAGAAAGAGCGTCTAGAAACAGTCTTGTATAATTTGGTAGAAAGCATATGTATAGGTGCAAGTTTACTGAAATCTTTTATGCCTGATACTGCCGACAAGATATTTGCACAGCTTTCTGCTAAAGAAAGGACCGTTGAGGAAATTAAAGAATTCGGCTTATATCCTTCTGGAACCAAGGTAACCGAAAAGCCGGAGATTTTATTTGCAAGGCTTGATATAAACGAGGTATTAAAACAGGTTGAGGAAGCAAAAAAAGCTGAAAATGAAACAAAGGAAGAAGTAAGCAAAGAGGAAAAGAAGGATGAGCAGGTTATAGACCTTGAAGCAAAACCGGAAATAACTTATGACGATTTTGCAAAGCTTCAGTTCCAGGTTGGTGAAATTATTGCCTGTGAAGAAGTTAAAAATTCCAAAAAGCTTTTATGTTCCCAGGTAAAAATTGGGTCACAGGTAAAACAGATTGTATCCGGTATTAAGGCTCATTATACGCCGGATCAAATGGTAGGAAAGAAAGTCATGGTTGTAACTAATCTTAAACCTGCAAAACTGGCAGGACTTATATCTGAGGGAATGATTCTTTGTGCCGAAGATGCCGAAGGAAACCTTTCTCTTATGGTACCGGAAAGACCTATGCCTCCCGGAGCTGAAATAAGATAATAAATTAATAAAACACATAGTGAATATTCACGTAATGTTATAAACATTAGTGATTTTCACTATGTGTTTTTTAATATGCCATATATCTATACGATTATGAAACGGTTTATCAGATATTTTTGCAATGCATTTTATTACGGCAATTATATAGCTAGGTTTATTTCGATTATAACTTATTTTGATATTTTTTATCAGCTTGCTTTTAATTAGCTCTTTTATTTTCCAGCCATGCATCCAAATATTTTTCTATTATTCCAAATTGGGCGGGGCCTATATCAAGTAAAAACTGATGAAATTCTTTCAGGTTGAAATCATCGCCCAGTGTTTCCTCCGCCTTGTTTTTAAGCTCTGTTATTTCAAGATATCCTACGGCATAGGGAAGGTATGCGGCAGGTTCTTCCAGAAGAATATCGTATATTTTAGCCGATATTTCTTCATCATTAGAAAACTTGTTAATATATGAAACGGCTTCTTTTTTGGTCCATCCTTCGTAATGAATTCCTATATCGGCCCTGGCATACATAAGAAGCAGAATTCTGTTGTTAACCTCCAATAAATCCGCCAGATTGGGATCTATTCCGGCATATTTATAAGACAGAAATTCAACGTAAGTGGCCCAGCCTTCATCGTAGCCGACAAAGTCAAGGATGCTTCTTATTGGTGAAGGATTTTGACTTCTGAAATATACGTTCTGGTATAGGTGTCCTGGATAACCTTCATGGGCAACGGTTGTATAGATGGTAGCCAATGTTTCTTCATCATTTCCGTTGATATAAATATTGTTATTTGTATAATTATCAATGGCCGGCATAAGATACATGGCCGGACTTAAATAATCGGAAAGGGATTCGTGGACGTATTTTATTTCACAATTTACTTCTACCGGTTCAGGAAAGTCGGTTACTATGTCGTTCTTTAAATCATTAAGTATTTCTGCGGGGTCGGTTAAAGGGAAGGATGTAAAAGATTCAAGCTTATCTAAAATCCGGTGATCTGAAATAAGCAAGCGGTTTATTTCAAGAAATCCCTTATCTATGGCAGTTTCCAGCATATTTATAATTTCTTCCATGCTTTTTGCGGAACCGGTTTTATATTTTACCAGACATTCATAGTATGCCTGGCCTTCGGGATAGTAATATAAGCCTGCATTATTTATTCCGGTTCCTTTCAGGCTTTCTAAGGCATTTATCAGCATTTTGTAGGAAGGAATTACATATTCAAGAACCCTTTGCCTGTTTTCATTCTTATATTTTTCGGTTTCTTCCTGCGTCAAACCGGGAAAATTTTCGATTTTCTCATTAAAATATTCAATCAAGAAGTTGTTTTCAGGTTCTGCAATAAAGGCCGTACATTGTTCAATAATCCGATCGGCAACTGCATCGGACATAAAAAGGCCTTTTTCGGATTTTTCTTTTTCAAACTCAACTATATCTTCAAAGTAATCATAAACACAAGGGAGCAAATCCAGATATCTGTCAATATCGTCTTTGTCATAGAAATTAAATTCAGCAAGAAGAATTGGAAGCTGGGCCTGAAGTCCGGTGGTAGGTCCCAGACTTTCAAAATAGTATAAATAGTTACCCAACTCAATTTCGGTTTCCAGATAATTGTAAAGAATGTCATATGTAAGCTGCCTGTCGGCAGACAAAGCATTATAGTCTATATTATCCAGATCTTTTAAATATTGTTCAAATGTCATTAAGTCTTCTTTTATTTTTCTTACATTGTATTCACCCAGGGTTGCCTTGGTGTTTTTTATTCCGAAAGCCTCAGGATTAGCAAGAGAATAATTTAAGGATATGGAATCGGATTGAACCTCTTTAACAAAAAGTTCCTGTATAAAATTATCGAATTTTTTTTGATGGTATTCCGGTTTTGATGAGGATGTGCAGCCTGCGGAAAATAAGGCAAAAATTACTATAAAGGATAGTACAGAATATAATTTAATTTTTTTAAACATTTTACCTCCGTTGGTTAATTTTGATATCATTTAAGTTTATTCACGGACCGTTTCCATAAGAAGCAGTTCTTATAATAATTTGCTTTCGGTTAAGTTTTAATTTATTAGAACCGATATATAGACTGTAAACACTTAAAATTATATCAGATAATTGGGATTTTAAAATAAATATATGACCTTGGGAAGGTATGATATATATGAGCAGCAAAATAACAAATAACGCAAATAACGATATTGATCTTTTATTAGAAATACTTAGAAAATCAAGAACATTAAAAGCAAGTACAGAAAAGAAAAAAGAAAATATAACTCAGACAGAAACATCTAAATATATCCGTAATTCCAAGCTATCGTCAATCAGTTCCGATATAGACGGAAAACTTATGCTTTCAGTTAAAAATAATGACTTAAACCTTAGAAAGAACGACAAACAATTTCAGAATATAAAAAAATATATAGAAGATATTATTAACAGAATGACAAAAGAAGACTATAAGCTGCTTTATGAAGAAGGTTTTAGAATCGAAGATTTATCAATAGAAGCCCTTTCCTTGGCCCTACAATATATAAAAGAATATAATTCAACCGATAATTCCAGGGAAGATTCGGACCGTTCACAAAATTCAAAAGAATCAAAGGATAACCTGATAAGGAAAATGGAATCCTTTAACCTGCCGGTTACAAAAGAAAGTGTTGATCGGATTAATGGTGCCTTAAAGTTAAGTGAAGAGATTCCTAATTTAGAAAAAAAGGATGTATTATATCTTCTAAAAAAAGATTTACCTTTTACCATTGAAAATTTATATAAAGCAAGATACAGCCGCCAAAATAAAAGTACTGTAAAAAAACTGTCCGACAGTGACTGGCAGGAACTTCTTCCTCAGATAGAAGAAGCGATTAATAAAACCGGACTTTTTGCTGATAACAGTACTATTGACAATGCCAGATGGCTTATTGAAAATGACCTTCCTATAACAAAAGACAATTTGAAAATCGTATCGGGAATTGATAATCTTTCAAAAAATTATGACAAAGACCAAATTTTGAATAAGATTCTAAAAGGAATGCGGAACGGAGCATATCCTGAGGATGTAGTTTTATTGGATGATGATAAGCTATTGGACGGCGAAAGTACATATAGTACGGAGGATTTATCAGACCCTGATTGGGAAAAAGTAAAACACGTAATTGAAAATATTCATGAAAACTATGACAGTGAAATTATAAAAGCTGTAAAAACCGATCGGGAAATGACCCTTAAAGGCCTGGAAGAACTTCGGACTAGTGACAATACCGTAGAATATACCGAAGATGAGCTTACGAAAGAGGAATTGGCAAAAGTTTTAGCCGCAAAAAGGCAGCTTGAAGAAATCAGGCTTAAAATGACCGCGGAAGCAGCGCTGCGCCTTGAAAGAAAAGGTTTCAGCATAGATACCCGGCCTTTGCAGGAAGTGGTAGAAAGGCTTCGCTATGAAGAAGAAAACTATTTTAGACAGCTTTATGAGATTGAGGGAATAAGGCCCGACGAAAATCAGATAGAAAATCTTAGATTAACAACCCAAAGCGTACGTGAATTAAAAGTTATGCCCGCATATATTCTAGGTGCTACTCTTCATGAAAGAGATCAGCAAACCATGACAGGTTTACTGAATGCCGGGAAAAATATGCTGGACGTACTGGAAAAAGCAAAAGAAGCGTATGAACCGTTGCTTACTAAACCCAGATCCGATTACGGTGACAGTATTCAAAAGGCTTTTGCCAATATGGATTCCCTTATGAATGAAATGGGTATAGAAGATACGGTTTATAACAGGAGAGCCATAAGAATACTGGCCTATAACCGGATGGAAATTACTTATGAAAACATAGAACAGGTTAAGGCTTATGACCTTAAGGTTAATTATCTTCTTAATAACCTTAATCCTGCAGTCGCGGTTCAAATTATCAAGAATGGCATAAACCCTATGGACCTAAATATTGAAGAACTAAACAGCCTTATTGAAAAGCTGAAATCGCAAGGATATTCATCCTTGGAAAAGTACAGCAATTATCTTTATAAGCTGGAAAAAGAAGGTGAGATATCGCAGGCTGAGAAAAAGGCGTATATCGGTATATACAGGCTGTTATATCAACTTGACAAGTCCGACGGGGCAGCCTTGGGAGCTGTTATTAAATCCGGCCGTGAAATGACTTTAAACCATCTTCTGTCAGCCCTAAGAACAAACCAGAAGGTAAATACAGATTATAAGATTGATGACGAATTCGGACTTTTGAAGGATATTACATATGAAAATGAGACTATAACCGACCAGTTGGGTGCGGTATTTGAAAACCAGGCTGACCAAGGTAATTTTGCTCAGGGTGAAATTTTGCAATCTATTGTAAAACAGCTTTTAGACAGTTTAAGCCCCGAGAAACTTTACGGACTTCATCGAAAGATTAAGGAAAATTCACCGTATAGCACGGAAGCGGAAGTCTGGGATACTATTGGCAATATGACTGTTGAAAAGCTGTTTGATGAAATAAGGGATATGAAAACCGACACGGGAGCCAATCAGGATTTTTATTATGAAAGATTAAAAGAATTAAGGGAAATATACACTAATTGCGATCAGGCGATACGTTTCTTAAATGATTTTAAGCTTCCATGCACCACAACCAACCTGATTATGGCAGAGTATGTTCTTAGTAATAAAGATACCCTGTTCAAAAATATGAAAAAACAACTAAAGAAAACTGACGATTTAACCGATACATTAATTGACAAGAAAACAATGAATGAGGCTTATGATGAGCTTGAGAAAGAAGTAAACGAGTTAATTGACAGGGAATCCGAAGGTGAGGAAATAGATTCCTTTAAGCTTAACCGTTTAAGAAGCCTGGGCCTTCAAATGCAGTTTATAAGAAACCTGGCAAAACGGGAGTTTTACCATATACCGGTTGAAGTAGGGGGTAAAATAACCCATGTCAATCTGACTATAATTAGAGGAAAAGGTGAAAAAGGTAAAGTTTCCGTAAATTACACATCTGATAGCCTAGGCAGCATAAAGGCAGAAGCAACTATAAAAGACAATAAACTTAGCGGTTATTTCGTATGCGATAATGCCGAGGGTCTAAACTTACTTAAAGAACAGGCTGATAAGCTAAAAAGATACTTAGAGAATGAAAATCTCGATATTAAGCAGATTAACTTCTGCCTGCAAAGGTCACCGGAAAATATCCGGGGTTATATAAATACCGAAGAAACTCAAGAGACAGGTAATCCCGAAACCGAAAAGATATTATACAGGGTGGCGAAAGCAATATTAAATATGATTACATCAGCGGAAGAAACTGATATTGTCAGCCACAGGGAGGTTGCTGATTAAAATAATGTCTGCTGTCCATTCGTCCAAGGAAGGGTTGTGGCAGCTATGAAAAGAAGGAAAGGGGACGGACAATGAGAATTAATCATAATATTTCCGCTTTAAAAGCAAATAATCAGCTTGCAAAAACCAATAAATTATTAGATGCAAGTTTACAGAGATTATCATCAGGCTATCGTATCAACAGTGCTGCTGACGATGCTGCCGGACTTGCCATATCGGAAAAAATGAGAACCCAGATTTCCGGCCTTAATATGGCTTCAAGAAACGCATCCGACGGTATTTCCGTAATACAGACGGCTGAAGGGGCTTTAATAGAAGTTGAAGCCATGCTTCAGAGAATGAGGGAACTGGCTGTTCAGTCAGCTAACGGTACATATACAATAGAAGACAGAATTGCAATTCAGGCAGAAATTGATCAGTTAAATCAAGAGATTAACCGTATCGCTGAAAATACCGAATTTAATACAATGACCTTATTAAACGGCAATATTGACAGAAAGTCATTTTCCAATAATAACAGCGTTAATCTTATTTCTTTGTCTGATACCGTATCTGTAGGAAAATATGCAATAAAGATTACTCAGGATGCAAGACAGGCCGTATTGGTAGGAAATACTATTGACTTAGGCAAAGACGAGAATGACGTGCCGTATACTACTACAACAAGAAAAATAAGTGCCAGTGAAGCCGGAAAAATTAATATCAACGGAGAGACCGTAGAAATAAAAGAAGGGGAAACAATAGACGAAGTATTCCAAAAGCTGAGAGATGTTTGCGATGCTGTTAATGTAACAGTATTTGCGGCAGATCCGTCCAAACCTCTTGATACGGCTAAATATCCGGAGCTTGCCGGTTATGCCAGCGAATCTCTTTCATCAGGCAAATCTTTAGTATTTGTTTCAAAGGAATACGGCTCAGATCAGGTAATTTCGATTTATTGTGATTCGCCGGGCTTAAGCGAGCTTTTAGGATTAACCGTAGCCGGTACTGAGGTTCGGGGATATGATGCAAAAGCTGAGATAGATTTTTCCGTTGAAAAACCTGATTCGCTGTTTGAAAAAACAGCTACCGTATCCGTTCAGGGAAATAAAGTTACGGTTTCCGACCGTAATAACTTTAAGATGGTATTTGAAGTGGCTCCGGCTACCGTAGGAACGGTTTTTGAAGATACCGTGATTACAGACCCTGATAATGAGCCTACATATGGAAAGATAGACGATACGGTAACTTATACTCCGGTTGATATTACGGTAACAGTCCTTGATGCGGGTCCCATGGACCTTCAGATCGGTGCAAATGAAGGACAGACCATGTCCATCCGTATTCCAAGGGTGACTCCTGAAACTCTAGGAATAGATAAAATTAATATTGCGACCGCAGATGGGGCTCAAAAAGCCATTTCCTTACTGGATTATGCCATAAATGAAATATCTGCCATAAGATCAAAGCTTGGAGCTTACCAGAACCGTCTGGAACACGCTATATCCAATCTTGATGTAACTTCTGAAAACATGACAGAATCTTTATCCCGCATAGAAGATGTGGATATGGCCGAAGAGATGGCAGAATACACCCAAAGGAACGTTCTTGCACAGGCAGGAACCGCCATGCTCGCTCAGGCAAATGCAAGACCGCAGCAAATCTTATCCTTATTGCAGCAATAATTTAAGTTAACTGGATAAGGATGCAGAAGAACGGTGGTGGGAATAATATATGGATAAAGAAGCCATAAGGGCATTTACCGCAAGAATAACCCAGGCTTCCCGAAGTGAGCTGGTAGTTATCCTTTACGAAATAACCCTGGCTAAAATTGAAGAAGCTATAAAGGCTTTCAATGAAAACAATCCTGATATTTATGAGAAGGAGCTTAAAGGGGCGCAAAAATGCGTAAGCGAGCTTATGGCATGTTTGGATTTCAGATATAAAATTTCCTATAATCTGATGAGTCTTTACATATACGTTAGTAAGCAAATCATTAGCGCTCTTATGAAGCGTGACCCGATTACCTTGCAGTATGCCAAATCAGTTATGCAAAAACTGTTGACAGGATTTGAAGAGGTAAGCAAAAACGATAACAGCGGACCTTTGATGAAAAATACCCAACAGCTTTATGCAGGATTGACTTACGGGAAAGGAACCTTAAACGAAACTTATATAAATCCTAATAATAAAAGCCGGGGTTTCATAGCGTAATCTGACAAACAAAAGGGATTGTCGCATAATTCTATATCCTCTTGATTATGCGACACTCCTTATTTTTTTGCACAGCAGCTAATACTTAAAATTTTGTTTCAATATAACTGAGATCGGATGCTTTGGCCTGCTTTAATAAATACTTATATCTGTTTTGTATGGCATTCATTTCATAGATGCAACTGTCTATCAAATCCGGGTCAACAACATATTCAAACTGGGAATAAGCAGCCTCCAAAGCAATTTTTGTCTGATATATTTCTTTTAATAGACTATTTTCTTTTTGTGGTTTTTTTCTGAATAAAAATTTCATTTCACATCACTTTCCACCGTATTTTTTTATTAGTATAGTCAGATTTTTAACCATTTATTCTATCAGCTAGAATATTTTGGATAAATTTATATATATATATATTATAGGTTGTATATATATTCCTATTTTGTCCTGGCGGTGAAGATATGGAAAAGATAATATTTGCTATTATAATAGCAATTTGTATTGTTTTTATCGGGATATGTATACTAAGACGCAAGCCGGATTTAATTCTTAATTTTGTACTTCGGGCCTGTGTCGGAACGGCAGGTATATATTTTTTGGATTTTATTCTCGGATTGGGAGGGTATCAGGTTGCCGTGGGGGTAAATGCATTCACTATATTATCCAACGGCCTACTTGGGCTTCCCGGATTTATCCTTCTTTATGGACTAGCATTTTATTATTCTCTATAATTTGGTTACAATGCCTGCCCGGAAGGGCTTTTTTTGTTTATTTTTACAAAATTCAACAAATCTCAACAGGAATATATTGACAATACAGTGTTGCGGCTGTATTATATGCTTGTTCCAAGTTCAAAAACTTCTGATTGAATTCTTAGCTTCTTTTTAATCCCCTGCTTTTTTATAAAATCCTTCTAATAGTTTTTGTACCACTCTTACGGCTGTTTTATTGTCCTTTAAAAGGGGGTTATAATGAAAAAGATTCTGGCCTTATATGATTCAGACGTACAATATGCCGGCAAATTAATGGAGTATTTAAAAAATTTGAAATGGGAAGATTTTGATATTTTACTTTTTACAAGGCAGGAAAGTTTGGCTGATTTTATAAAATATCAGCCTGTTGAAATTTTGCTTATCGGAACTGACAGTCTTCCTGATGAAATGCTTAACAAGAACATTAAATACATAATTCATCTTACCGAAACACAAAAAGATTCTCAAAGTCAGCAATGCCAAATTTACAAATATCGGTCGGCTGGAAATATTGCATCGGATATAGTATCCTGCTACACGAAACTTGAAGACAGTAATGAAAAAAGAGCTTTTAAGGATGTTATGATTATATCCGTTTTTTCCCCTGTTGCCGGAGCAGAAAAAATATCTTTTGCCTGGTCACTTGCCAAGGAACTTTCACATAAAAGAAAAACTCTTTTCATTTATTTGGACATGTTTCCGGTAAATATTGCTGCAAAAAGTGAGCAGGCGGCTTATGCCTTGTCGGAGTATTTGTATTATTTTAAGGAAAACCGGCCGGATATGATTGAAAAATTAAAAGAATATCTTAACTATTCGGAAAGGCTGTCATATTTGTCAGGGTTAGCGCACGGATTTGACCTTCTTTCTATTAGCAAGGAAGAAACCGAAAAGTTCATAAAAGAATTAAAAGATCATAAGGAATATGAAACAGTCGTATTTTACCTGGGATTATATACGGAAGCTTCTATGGAGATTTTAAGGCAGAGTGATAAAGCTTACCTTGCTTATTGCAATCTGCCATACGAAGAATTGGTTATAAAGGAATGGACAAGACAGATAGATCTTATGGGCATAGCCGGGGAGATAAATTGCCAGAAAATAATTCTTCCGGCGGGTGGCACTTTGGCCGGACAAAATAAAGACCCAGAGTATATATTTAATGCGGTCAGGCTTTACGGAAAAGAAGCGGCAGAGCAGGTTTATAAGTAACGAAAGGAGTAGCTATGAGTTGGTTAAGAGAAAAACTTCGGCAAGAAGTCCTTGACAGTATAGACTTGACCTCGGATATAACTGACGAAGAGCTATTGAATGTAATAGATGAAATACTGATTGCAAAAAGCAGGGAAAATTATATTAGCATGCAGGAAAAAAGAAGGCTGCGAAGAGAAATTTTTAACTCTATCCGCAAACTGGATGTTCTTCAGGATTTGCTTGATGACCCTTCTGTTACTGAAATTATGGTAAACGGCACAAAAGACATATTTATAGAGAAAGACGGGATCATAATCCGATATGACAAGCGTTTTGAATTGCTTGAAAAACTTGAGGATGTAATTCAGCAAATTGTGTCCCAGTCAAACCGGGCTGTCAATACTTCAAATCCGATTGTTGACGCAAGGCTTTCTGACGGTTCAAGAATTAATATAGTTCTTCCGCCTATAGCAATAGACGGTCCGGTAATTACCATAAGAAGATTTCCCGAAAATCCCATCACTATGGACCGGCTGATAGAATATCAGTCTATTACAAAAGAAGCGGCTTTATTTTTGGAAAAGCTGGTTATAGCCGGATACAATATATTTATAAGCGGCGGAACCGGTTCCGGCAAAACAACATTTCTTAACGTCCTGTCAAATTTTATCCCCAAGGATGAAAGAATTATAACAATCGAAGATGCGGCGGAACTGCAAATCCGCAATATCCCAAACCTTGTCCGTCTGGAGGTTAGAAACGGTAATACCGAAGGAAATACCGCTATAACAATAAGAGATTTAATAAAGACATCCTTAAGAATGAGGCCGGACAGGATTATAGTAGGGGAGGTAAGAGATGAAGCTGCCATTGATATGCTACAAGCTTTAAATACCGGCCATGAGGGATCGCTTTCCACCGGGCATGCCAATTCTCCGGCAGATATGTTAAGCCGGCTGGAAACCCTGGTCCTTATGGGAGCTGATATTCCCCTTATGGCGGTCAGAAGGCAGATAGCTTCAGCCATAGATATTATAGTTCATCTTGGGCGGCTTCGGGATAAGTCAAGAAGAGTACTGGAAATAACCGAACTTTTGGACTTAAAAAACGGAGAATATGTATTAAATCCTATTTATACCTTTGTCGAAAAGAGTGAAGACAAAGGAAAGATAACAGGGACATTGGAAAAGGTAGGAGATTTAAAATGGAGGGATAAACTTATCAGGGCAGGAATTGCCTTATAGGAGAAGATAACGATGATTGAAGACTACGGTACTTATAGTTTTAGCGTAAGGGAAAAAATGCGTTATTTTTTAGAAGGTCTATTAATGGCAGTTACTTTGGGATATTTGTTTTATAAAAGTATAATGGGAATTATAATGCTATGTCCTTTGATTTTAATACATTTTAAATTAAAAAAAGAGGAGCTTGCCCAAAAGAGGAAATGGCAGCTAAATATGGAATTTAAGGATGGAATAAATAGTCTTGCTGCGGCATTGGGAGCCGGGTTTAGTGTAGAGCATGCGTTTGAAGAAGCGATTAAAGATTTAAGAGGTATGTATCCCAACGGGGCTATGATTATCAGTGAATTTGCTTATATAGCCAACCAAATTCAAATGAATATTACGGCTGAAAAAGCTTTATACAATTTCGGCCAACGAAGCGGTATGGAAGATATCATCAGTTTTGCCGAGGTGTTTTCAACAGCCAAGAGGACCGGCGGGGATTTGATACAAATAATCAAAACCACCGCCAATATAATCAGCGATAAGCTGGAAGTAAAAAGAGAAATAATGACAATGCTTGCCGGAAAGAAATTGGAAGCTAATATTATGAAATATGTACCTGCAGGTATTTTGTGTTTTTTGTCCGTTTCTTCTCCAAATCTTTTGAAACCTTTATATCATAATATTTTTGGAATTATCCTAATGACGATACTGCTGGGGGTATATTTGTATACATCCCGATTGATAAATAAAATTATGAACATTGAAATATAGGGATAGGCTATGTTGTACATCAGTATATTAATATTAATTTTATTTACACTTCTTTATATCATATCTGTAAAGAAAAGAAATGAGCTGCTATCAGAGGATTTGAATAAAAAACAGCATACTCTATACTTCTTATACCCTATGGCAGCATATATATTTGAAAAGACCGGCATGGGAAAATTAATTAATAAAACAGAGATAAAAAATAAAGTCCGGTCACTTTGTGTCACAGACCAAAAAGATACTTGTATAAAACTCTATCATTATAAAAAATTATCTTACGTTTTGGCTCTTATCTTTGCTTTTTCGGGTCTCTCATTAATAATATCCCTTCAAAACATCTTTAATAATCCTTCTTACTTTGACGGTGTCTTGACCCGTCCCGATACCGGTAGCGGCAGCATTAATATCAGGTTAAAATTTCGGATGGAAAACCGAGAAGATAGAAAAGACATTTATGAGGACGAAATAATTATACAAAATAATGCCCGAAATTTTACCGATGAAGAATGGAATCAAATATTAGGAGAATCCATACCTTATCTTGAACGGGAAGTACTGGGGGAAAATCAAAGTCCGGATTATATTCAGACGAATCTTAATTTCTTTACCGAGATTCCGAATACAGGGATAAGTGTTGAGTGGATGCCCGAAGACTACCGCCTTGTTTCGGCAAGCGGGATAGTCCACAATGAGGAGCTGACCGAAGAAAAGCAAACAAAGGTAAGAGCTATATTAAAATATCGGGACAGAAAAGCTGAGCATACTATTTCATTTACCGTTTGGCCTGCCGTTTTAAGCAAAAAGGAAAAATTGTATCAAAAGCTTAAGGATTCTATTGCGGAAATTGAAAAACAATCTGACAGCAAAAAAGAGTGGGTCCTGCCCGAGAAACTGGATGATTATGATATCAAATGGGAAAAGCCTGTATCTAACCCTGCAGTATCATTGTTTATGCTTGGTTTGGTTGCTTCCCTATTGATCTGGTTTGCAACCGACAGGGACCTGGATAATAAGATAAGGCAAAGAAATACTCAAATGCAAAAAGATTATCCCGAAATAGTGAATAAATTCTGTCTGTTTGTTAATGCCGGTATGACGGTTAAACAGGCATGGACAAATATATGTGATGAATATGCAAATAAGAAAAAACAAAATAATACGGAAAAACGGTATGTATATGAGGAAATGATTATAACTTTATATGAACTTAAACTGGGTATACCGGAAGTGCAGGCTTATGAGAGATTCGGCAAAAGAACGGGCCTTTTGTCATATATGAAATTCAGTTCTTTACTTGTTCAGAACTTAAAAAAAGGAAATAAGGACATGGTAAACTTATTAAAAGCAGAAGCTATGGAAGCTTATCATGAACGAAAAGAATCAGCTAAAAAGATGGGAGAAGAAGCTTCTACAAAGCTTTTGGCACCAATGGTTATAATGCTTTTTATTGTTCTGATAATAATTATGGTACCGGCTTTCATGTCTTTTAGTATTTAAATTCAGAAAAAAAGAAAGGAGTGTTTATATATGCAAGAGAGAATAAGAGATATGACAAACAAATTTAGAAGGTTTATGTCGGCTGAAGCCAACGGAATCGGAGTAGTGGAAATTATATTAATTATTGTGGTTCTTATAGGTTTGGTAATAATCTTTCGTGACAATATACAGGAGGTTATTCAAACATTATTTGACAGAATAGGTGAAGCTATTACCGAAGTTTAAAAATTTAAATCAGAATTTACCAAAAAAGGTGTGGTCGGGGTGGGATTATTAAAAGGCAATCATAAAGCATCAATAACCGTATTTTTAAGCCTTACGCTCTTACTGCTTTTATCGCTTATAATGACTGTTATAGAAGGAGCGAGGCTTACTGCTGCGAGAGTAATTGCCGAAAGATCTTTTTTGACATCTTTAGATTCCGTATTGGCGGAATTTTACGGGCCGCTTATGGATGAATATCATATACTTGGCCTTGATGCTTCCTATGGCAAAAGTGAAATTGACACTTCTTCAATTAATGAAAAAATAAAAAATTATATGTCTTATACCATTAATCCCGAACTGGACTTTAAGAAAAAACCAAACTTTAAATTATACGGAATAACCTTAAAAACGGCAGAAGTTAAAAACGTTGCAAAACTTACGGATTATCGTGGAAGTTTATTTATCCATGAAGTTACGGAATATATGAAATATAAAACTGCGGAAAATGCGGCAGAGACTTTTCTTAAGCAAACATCATGGTTTGAGCAGCCCCAAAAAATAAGTATCCTGTATGAAGAAAAAGTAAAACTTGATGAAGAATTGGTATCTATAGATGAAGGGATACTTGCGTTGATGAAATATTTGGATGGAATATCGACCGGAAAAAAAGGCCTGCTAAGAAATAAGGGCGGAATATTAAAAACTGAAAAATTTTTTGCCAAAAAGATTCTTTTTGATATCCCCACGATGGAAAACACAGGAATAAACAATAAGCAAATATTTCTTGCCCTACAGAATAATTATGTAAATCCGTCCCCAATATTTGAATCAATTTTAAGTAACTTTGAAAAGCTTCAGCTTGTTTTAAGGAATATAGAAGAAGCCCGGGCCGAAGAAAATAATATACAGGAGCAAATTGAACAAGCCCGATTAAACCTTTCCGGCCTGGAAAGCAATATGTCGTCTTTGGATAAAGATGATATAGAAAAAAAAGAAAGTTTATCGGCTCAAATCAATGAGATAAAGGCTAGGATATCAGATCTTGAAGATAAAATCCGGGAAATTGAAATAAATATTTCAGAATATACGGATGAAAAAAACAAATGTATGAATACCATAGCAGGAAATGGGTCAGAGACAAAAAGCCTTATAGCCGGATGCTTTTATGCGACAGAACAGGCAATTTATGAATTGGAACAAATTATAAAGAGTGTAAAAGAAGCTAAACCCAAAATTATATCTTATGAAGAAAATTTAAAAAATTATAAGAATGAAATCGACAAAGAAGTTTACGACAGTTTAGAAAAAGAGCTTAATGATATAAAAACCTATCTGCCGGAAAACCGACAGGGATATGACTTTGACCGCATGAAAGCAATCCTTATAAGTAATTGTGAGATACTGAAAGAATGCGAAACATTCCTTAACGAAGGATCTAACGCTTTATCAGCCATGAATTTTGATTTGGCAAAAGCCAAATATAAGGAAGCTTATATTAAGATTTTAGGTTATAAGACCGACGGACTTAATATTGATTACAGCACATTGGTTATTCAAGGGGAGGATAATCCGGATTTTCTTAAGGCAATATCAGATCTCTTTGAACAAGGCATAACCGGTTTGGTAGTGGACAAAGACTTTATTTCATCAAAAAAATTGGGTTCGGGAAATATGCCTTCGGATCTTATATATTTTTCTAAAGATAAACAGGAATTTTCTTTTAAAGAATTTTTTAGAAAAATAAAAATAGGCAATAAAAATACCGGTTTGGACCAGTTATTCGGAAGCTTTGATAATTTGAGCCTTACAGATTTTAAGAAAAACAGCCTGGACTTGGTAGCAAAGCGGATATTATTGCTTGAGTATATTAAGGAGCATTTTTACAAGTTTACATTAAATGAAGATGAAAAAAACGAAAAAAAACCCTCTGCTTTGGATTATGAAAGAGAATATCTTATTTACGGAAAAAACGCCGATAAGGACAATCTAGATGCCATAATTATGAGATTGATCCTTATCAGGACAGTTCTTAATTTCATTTCTATTTTGGCTGATAAGGGTAAAGTAAGTGAGGCCAAAGTCATAGCAGCTTCTTTGGTCGGATTTACCGGACTTCCTGTTCTGGTTGCAATTACTCAAAGTGTTTTGATAATATTACTGGCTTTTGCCGAAAGTCTTGTGGATATCTGTGCATTACTTTTAGGCTATAAAGTACCTTTTATTAAAAAGAAAATTGATTTAAATTATTCTGATTTGATTTTACTGACCAAAGAAAAAATAAAGAAAAAGGCCCAAGTATATAAGAATGTAAAAGGGATATCTTATAGTGAATATATAAGCTTCTTCCTTTGCATTACCGATCAGACTAAACTTTCATACCGTATGATGGATCTGATACAGGAAAACATAAATATGCGCTACGGGGTAAATTTTATTTTTCATAACTGTATATTCGGATTGGAAGCTGAAGCTTTATATGATATTAAACCGTTATTTACGGTTTTTGGGTTTGTAAAAGAACATCTGGGCTCCGATTTTGAGCGGAATTATGCGGTCAGTTCCGGTTACAGCTACTGAAGTTAAGTTAAATGGTGGCCTGGAATGTCCGTTCTTCTATATGTTCTTAAGTCACTTCTTTAAAACATTTCATATATTCAAAATTTAAAATAAATCAAATAACTCTCTCCAGGGAATCATTTGCCGTAATAAACTTTTAACCAGGAAGAACGGACATTCCAGGCCATCAATAAAAAGGGTTTAAGGTAAATGAGGTATGGAAAAAAAGAAAAAGAGTATTATAAGTGCTTCATTGACGGTCGAAACATCTTTGGTATTGCCGGTTTTTTTGATCTTCTTTGCTGTATTTTTATATTTTATCCAAATTTTTATCCTGCAGGAAAAACTGCAGCAGGTTATTACCGATGTAGGGCTTAGTTATGCAAAAACGGCATATTTTTATTCGGATTTTTTAAATATAGACGAAGCGAAAAATTTTGATGAATCTTTCCTGGATGAAGAATTGCGGGAAGAGTTACGGATATTTCTTGATGCCGCAGGTTATGCTGGCATGATTAAATATGCCGTAAAAAGCAGACTGAATGAAATAAGTTTTAATTCATCCTGTATAGCCGGAGGATTGGAAGGAATAAATTTTGACTGCTCCAAGGTTATGCAGGGCAGCGATGACATAGATATAGTAGCCAGCTATAAGGTAAGAATACCCATCCGTTTTTTCGGTTTGCCTGAAATAGATATGATTCAAAGGGTAAGGTTAAGAGCCTGGAGTGGACTAAAGCTTCCTCCCTTATATTCGGTGGTAGAAGATGATGATAAGAGCAAGGATAAGACTGTATATGTAACCGAATCCGGTTCTGTATATCACCTGGACATAAATTGCTCCCATATAAAACTGTCGGTAAAAGCCATAAACCAAATACCCACATGGCAAAGAAACAATAATGGAGGAAAATATTATCCCTGCGAATCATGCATTAAAGGAGAACATCCGGTAACCGGAATCTATTTTATAACTGCTTACGGGGACAGATATCATATAAAAGAGGATTGTTCCCGGATAAAAAGAACCATACGGCAGGTACCCTTATCTGAAGTGGAACATTTGCCCCCCTGTAAAAGATGTAAAGGAGGATAATTATGTGGGAATATGTTTTAAAAGGCCTGATAGGGTTGTTTCTTATAACAACTGCCGCTCAGGATATAATTTCAAGAAAAATTAAAGTCTGGGTGGTGGCACTGTATACCTTGCTGGTATGTATTTGTATCCCCTTTTGCCCCTCTTTAACCGTACTTGACAGATTATTTGGATTGCTGCTTGGAACAGGGGTGGTATTACTAAGTAAGGCTACTAAAGGAAAAATAGGAATGGGCGACGGACTTGTACTTAGTGTAACGGGGTTAGGCTTAGGATTCTGGTGCAACCTGGAACTTTTTGCCTTGGCCCTTGCGATTGCGGCAGCCTTTTCAGTTTTTCTTCTGATACTGCGGCTTGTCAATATGAAAAACAGTATACCTTTCATTCCTTTTATATTATTTTCTTATTTATTTTTACATATCCCCATATGGGCATAAATCTACTTTGATATAAAATAAATTGCAATACAAAATATTTTATAAGGTTTTCTTAAGGAGAGGGAAAGCTTGTCTAAAACAGTCAATGGAAAGTTTACCGTAGAGGCCGCACTTGTTATGCCGGTTGTACTGCTTGCTATAGTTTCTGTCATATTTATGTCCTTTTATCTTTATGATTATTGCAGAATTCAGGGTATTACAGATTCTTTACTTCATAAGGCTGCCTTATATCTAAAACATGAATCTGACATAGAAAACGGGAAAATATTTTACGAAGATATAGAAAAACAGGGAGTTTTTTATCAGGCTTTTTCAATTCCCGATTACAAAATACACAGTATGGAAAGTCTTTTATCCAAAAAATTGTCAAGAGGTCTTATTGCTACAGAAGTTACGGATGTAAAAGTATCTGCGGATAGTTTTAAGGTGATCGCATATGTTGAAGGAGTGTTTCAGTTACCCATAAAAGGTATAGGTATTTTGCCGATTAATGAAAAAACCGTAAGGGTTAAAGCCGAGAGAAAAATTCATAACCCCGCAAATACGGTCCGCATATATGAAGTAATTTTAGAACTGGGGTCAAAGATTAATGGGCTTAATAAATTGGAAGATAAGCTGAAAACCCTGTTGCCATAAAGGAGAATGATTATGGAAGCAAATTATATAAAAGACCTTAGAAGTAATTATCTTGTATTTTCTAAAGAAAACCAAAGCAGTGAAAATTCATATTGTATAAAAATGCTGCAGGCTAATGAGATACCCGGTATTTTAAGACCGGATTTAAGATTTATTGATAACAAGGTTTTTTATTACTATGATATAACTTCAAAACAAGCTCTGGATGTTATATATGAAAAATCTCCGATAAGTTACAGGCAGCTAAAAAATTTATTTATTAATATAACGGAGATTATGGATCAGACTTATGAATATCTGCTTGATGAAAATGATCTTATTTTGGAGCCCAAATATATTTATACAGATCTATCTTTAGGGAACATTAGCTTATGTTATCTTCCCGGCTATAACACGGATATAAGAAAACAGTTGGTCAATTTGATAGAATACCTTATGAACAAAGTCGATTATAAAGACAACGAGGCGGTACTATATATATATAATTTATATGCCATAAGCAGAGAGGAAGGGTTTTCTTATAAAAAATTCATAATGCAAGCAAAAGAAGATACGCACAGCAGCCAAGCATCTGAAAATATCAGGTCAGGAAAGAGCAAAGTTTCGGATAAGAATGAAGAAGAAACTAAACAGGAGAAAAAGACTGAAAATAAGGAAGCTGTTATTCAAATACCGGTCATGCAGGAGAAAATATCAGATGACCGGGAAATATATTATTATCCCATAAAAACATACATATATACAGCTGCGTGCTGTATTGGGGCAATATCAGTTTTTTTAGCCGGCATTAAATCAAGAATTGTTTATACATCACTGGGAACCAGGTTAGATTACAGTAAACTAGTGTTTCTGATTTTGATATTGTCTGCCGTTAGCGCTTATTTATTAAAAAGGATTTGGGACAAAAATAACCGGAAAACCAAGGTTATAAGAAAGATAGAGTATATAAACCCACCGCAAAATTCGGATGAGTTTGATGAGAGTTTTTCGACCGATGTTAAACAGACGCAATGTACGCCATCTTTCAGTGAACCAGACATAGATCAAAATTATAAAGAAATAAATCCTACGGTTTTGCTCAATAAGGATATGCAGTCTTACATATGCCGTCTGGAACCTATAGATGATACATGCGAGGTTATTTATATAAGGAGTTTCCCTTTTATAATAGGAAAACATAAAGATAACGTGGATTATTTCCTTAATAAAGAAATCGTAAGCAGATATCATGTAAAGATAACAAAAGAAGACAGCAAATACTATATAATGGATTTGAATTCTTTAAACGGAACCTGCCTTAATAATAAGACTCTTTGCTGTTATCAAAGGTATGAGCTTAAAGAAGGTGACGAAATATCTATAGCCGGTATAAGATATATATTTAGGGATAGTGTTTATTAAAGCAGGGGTATGCAGATATAACCTGATAATCTCAGGTTATATCTAAAAGCCTCTGTTATTATTTTTAAGAGAAAAATATACTGCTTTTTTATGCATGAATTACTTTTTAAAGCCGTAATAAAGCGTAAATAGACCCAAACTGTTCTTTTACTTAAATGACGGTGGGTGTTTTGTAAAATTAGGTATATTGTTGGGTTTTTGCAGAATTATATTGTAATTACAAGATTAAGAATGCTACAATAATATTAAATTGGAAATAAAGCGGGGGTTTTTATTTCATGAAAAAATATGTGATGGCTTTTGACCAGGGAACAACCAGTTCCCGCTGTATTATATTTGACAAATCAGGAAAAATTAAAAGCATGGCGGCAAAAGAATTTACCCAGATATATCCGAAGCCCGGCTGGGTAGAGCATGACCCGATGGAAATTTGGTCATCTCAGATTTCTGTTGCTACTGAGGCTATGGCCAAACTGGGAATAGAAGCGGATGAGATAGCCGCTATTGGAATAACAAACCAAAGGGAAACAACCATAGTATGGAACAAGCAAACAGGGCAGCCTGTTTATAATGCAATTGTATGGCAATGCAGAAGAACTGCGGATATGGTAGAGGATTTAAAGAAAAAGGGCTTTGAAGACTATATCAGAAAGACAACGGGATTAATTCCGGATGCTTACTTTTCTGCCACTAAAATTAAATGGATTCTTGATAATGTTCCCGGGGCAAGAAAAGAAGCCGAAAAAGGGAATCTTTTATTCGGAACGGTTGATACATGGCTTATCTGGAATCTGACAAAAGGAAGAACTTTTGTAACGGATTATACCAATGCTTCCAGAACCATGCTTTTTGATATAAGAAGACTGGCCTGGGACAACAAAATCTTAAATGCACTTGATATACCTTATGAAATGCTTCCCGAGGTTAAGCCATCCAGTTGCTTATACGGTGTAACTGACAGATCGCTTTTCGGAGAAGAAATACCCATTTCGGGAGCAGCAGGAGACCAGCAGGCAGCCCTTTTTGGTCAATGCTGTTTTTCAAAAGGGGAAGCAAAAAATACTTACGGCACCGGCTGCTTCCTTCTTATGAATACAGGGGAAGATGCAGTTGTATCCAAGCATGGCCTTCTTACAACAATTGCAGCCTGTACAGACGACAAACCCGTATATGCCCTGGAGGGAAGCGTGTTTGTTGCAGGTGCTGCCGTACAGTGGCTGAGGGATGAGTTAAGGTTAATCCGGAATGCTGCAGAGAGCGAAAAATACGCCCTGGAAGTAGAGGATACCAACGGGGTATATGTAATTCCGGCTTTTACCGGACTTGGAGCACCTTATTGGGATCAGTATGCAAGAGGGGCAATTGTCGGTATTACCAGGGGATGTAACCGTGAGCATATAATCCGGGCCACCTTAGAATCCATAGCATATCAGACTTTTGATGTTATAAAAGCCATGGAAAAAGATTTGGGAGAAAACATAAAATCCCTGAAAGTGGACGGAGGGGCTTGTGCTAATAACTTTTTAATGCAATTTCAGGCAGATATCCTTAATACCCCGGTGCATAAACCGGAATGCATTGAAACGACAGCCCTGGGAGCGGCATATCTTGCAGGTTTGGCAGTTGAATTCTGGAAAGACAGGGATGAAATAAAGAAGAACTGGGCTCTGTCAAAAACTTTTAAACCCAATATGGAGCAGGAACACAGAGAAAACCTTCTTAAAGGCTGGCACAAAGCGGTCGGAAGGTCGTTTGCCTGGGCTCAGGATTAGAATGGGATAAGGATATTATGAGGATAGAAGACGGTATTATAAGGCTTTTGCTGGATAAGGAGTATAAGTGGCTTGAAACTAAATTAAATAATATAGATATGTTTTACCGTACAGATATATCATGTACGGATATTGTACTGATTCTACGTGTTTTAACGGCAACCGAAATTACAGCAGAAGAGTATAAATTTATTGTTGATAACATTAAAAATCTCTTTAATAAACAGGGGTTTACAGAAGTAAAACTACTGGGGCTGATTTTTACGGCCTTTGCCGATAGGGCAAGGAAATACTGTCTTGATGAGGACGATCATATCATAGTGGATATCAGTAACAGGAGGCTTTTAGTGTATGAAAAACTTACCCCTTGTTTTTTGGAGATAATTTCATCAATAGAAGAAATTATACATGACGAGTCTTATGATGCCGACATTAATCCGGCCGGATATGCCGGAGAATATAAAGAGTACACGAATAACAAAGAACAATGGTTAACATTGATAAATACTTTATTGGTAGCGGCAAATATAATAATTTTTCTGCTTGTCCATATTTCCAATGCTTTCGGAGAAACCGACGACTTAATTCATAGGGGTGCATTGTCATGGTATCGTATAAAAATCAGAAAGGAATACTACAGAGTATTTACGTCCATGTTTTTGCACTCTGATTTTGAACACTTAATGAATAATATGCTGGTCTTGTTTTTTGTAGGAGATAAACTGGAACGGATAGCGGGAAAAATTAAGTATTTGATTATATATTTTGGAGCCGGGATAATTGCAGCTATTTTTTCAATAGGCTATAATATGCTTAAAAATGAGCCGGTATTTTCCATCGGGGCTTCAGGAGCCATTTTTGGTATAGTAGGTGCCATGGTTTATATTTTGTTTGTAAATAAAGGGCGCCTGCAGGGTATCAGCAGCAGGCAGATTATCTTATTTACCGTATTTAGCCTATATGGGGGAATTGTTAATACGGGTATCGATAATGCTGCTCATATCGGTGGCTTTATTGCCGGAATTATATTATCATTACTTTTATACCGAAGGCCTAAAAAAATAACCAAAGAGAACAGGAGGAAGGCAGATTTATGAAAGTTAATATTTACTACGGAGGAAGAGGACTGATTGAGGATCCGACTCTATATATAATCGGAAAGCTGACAGAAGTTTTGGAAGAGCTGAGAGTCAATGTTACCCGTTATAACCTGTTTGAAGAAAAAAATTCTCTGGCCTTGCTTCCCAAAACCCTGAAAGAAGCAGACGGTGTTATTTTGGCTACGACGGTGGAATGGATAGGCATAGGCGGATATATGCAGCAGTTTTTGGATGCCTGTTGGCTGTACGGTGATAAGGAAAAGCTGGAAAAACTTTATATGCTGCCTGTTGTAACCACAGGAACTTACGGTGAAAGAGAAGCCACTTTGTTTCTGATACAGGCATGGGAGATGCTTGGCGGCATACCTTATAGCGGTTTATCGGCTTATGTGGAAGACAATGTTGAATTTGAGATGAATTCCGAATACGCAAAACTAATAGAAAAGAAAGCAGAATCATTTTACAGGGTTATTAATCAAAAACGGGTTATGCTTCCGGCCAGCAATATGGTGTTAAGACAGAGCCTTATGAAAAGTAATTCTATCGTGCTTACACCGCAGGAAAGCGAGCAGTTGTCTATGTATGTTTCCGATGACGAATACGTAAGGAAGCAAAAACAGGACATTGAAGAGCTTACGCAGCTATATAAAAATATGTTAAGCACCTCCGATGGTGATACCGGGCAGGAATTTATCTGTAACCTGAATGAGAACTTTCATCCGATAGATGATTTTAAGGCTTCTTATAATATAATATTATCCGACGTAAACAGAAATCTGATAATTGAAGTTGACGGAAAACAGCTAAAATGTTATTACGGAGATAAACCTGATGCAGATGTTATCGCAAAAACCACCAGAGAAGTAATGAATAAGCTGGTACTTGGCCGGGTTACATTTCAGGGTGCATTTATGTCCGGCGAATTAACGGCCAAAGGCAACTTTAAGACCCTTCGTACCTTCGACCAGATATTTCAGTTTAATGTATTATAAAACGTATATAGGCAGCAGGATATTAAAACTGGTTAAGGTTTCGCTGGATGATATGCTGATACTGCCCATGTGATTTTCTACAATCCTCTTGGCTAAGGCCAGGCCTATTCCGCTGCCTCCTTTTTTGTAAGTAACAAAAGGTTTTAAAATATTTTCTATTTGATCTTCCGGAATTTTAGGACCGTTATTATTAACTTGTATGGACAGCATGGGCCTGGATTGACCGGAGTCTATACTTATAACTACTTCTATAAAATCACCGGGTGAAGTTGCTTCCAAAGCATTTTTAATCAGATTTGAAATAACCTGTTTCATTTTGTCAGGATCGCAGTAATATGAACTGATTATACTTTCAATATCCTCAGACATTCTAACCGAAAGCTGTTTTTGCTGGTTTTCAGCCTGTGGCTTGTAATTATTTACTACACCTTGAATTAGATTGAAGAGATTTGTATGATTCATATTAAGAACGGCGCAGGAATTAAGCAAAGATGCATCTGACATCATTTTTTCCATCTCGCCGATAAGTTCAAATAGCTGACCCCAGTATTTATAATCTTTGGCTTCCGGATATTTTAGTTCTATGTATTGAAGCGTTCCTTTTATAAGAGACAAGGGATTTCTAAGCTCATGGATAAACATTGAAGTAAGATTTTTATATTCGTCCCTTATTTTTTGGATGGCTTCTTCGGTTGAGAGAGTAAAGTCATGGTTCATACTTATCTCCTTTCCGGGAATAAAAATAAACCGTTTTATTTGAAAATATTTACAATTACATTACAAAAGTATATTATCAAAGCGTAAATAAAAATGCAATAATTAAGATAATATTTAAAGGCTGGAGGGATAATATGGAGAATTGTATTTTTTGCAGAATTACGGCGGGGGAAATCCCATCAAACGTAATTTATGAAGATGACGATTTCAAAGTAATTTTGGATATAGCTCCCGCAGCAAAAGGCCATGCCATTATATTACCGAAAAAGCACTTTGCCGATATTTTTGAACTGGATGAGGATACGGCAAAGAAAGTACTGGTAGTAGCCAAAAAAGTAGCTGCTGCTTTGAAAAAAGAGTTAAACTGTGACGGTCTTAATCTTCTTCAAAATAACGGTCAGGCCGCAGGACAAAGTGTGTTTCACATCCATTTTCACCTGATACCAAGATATCACGGCGACAATGTAAAGGTTCCATGGACAGCCGGTAAATATGAAGACGGTGAAGCCAAAGAACTTGCCGAAAAAATAGCAAAGCATATTATTTAAGCATATAAAGAAGCGGCTGTTTTTATTATTTCATACGGGCATATTCTAATATTAATTAATATGAGAGAAAAATAGTGTATAAAACAGGTATGAATTACATTATTTGTTTTATACACTATGTTTTTTATCTTTGGAATAAACTAAAGCCGTTATAATTGCGTTTTCTTTATCAGGTCCATTATTATTTCGATAGAGTTATTTAATTTGCTTTGATTCATAGCCTCTATATATTTTTGCCTGTTTGACATTACGGTTTCTATGGCTTCCATGAGGCTGCTGACACTTAGGTCTTCTTCTTTTAGCACATAGGAATAGCCTTGCTGTTCAAATGACTCCGCGTTCAGAATTTGGTCACCCCTGCTGGCATTCTGGCCTAAAGGTATTAAAATATTTGGTATTTTAAGGGCAAGCAATTCGCATATGACATTTGCTCCGGCTCTTGATATAACAAGGGTTGATGCAGCATATAAATCGCTCAGCTCTTTTTTAATGTATTCAAATTGCGCATATCCGTTTAAATTTTCAAGTTTTGGGTCCAGGTTGCCTTTACCGCAAAGGTGTATAATCTGGAAATCTCTCAAAAGGGTGGGAAGCATTCCCCTGATTATGTCGTTAATAGTTTTGGAACCGGTACTGCCGCCTATAATCATAATAACAGGTTTATTAGCCGTAAAACCGCAAAAATCAAGGCCTTTTATTTTATTGCCTGCAAAAAGCTCCTTCCGTATGGGGGTCCCTGTAAGTACGGCTTTTCCTTTAGGTATATAATTTAAAGTCTCGGGAAAATTTACACATACTTTTTTGGCCGCAGGAATGGCAATTTTATTTGCAAGGCCTGGAGTTATGTCCGATTCATGAATAATAACCGGAATATGGCATGCCTTTGCGGCCAGCACAACCGGTACGGTTACAAAACCCCCTTTAGAAAATACTATATCGGGTTTTAATTCTTTCAATATTTTTTTTGCCTCAAAATATCCTTTAATAACCCTGAACGGATCGGTAAAGTTCTTTAAATCCAGATATCTTCTTAATTTGCCTGAAGATATACCGTAGTAAGGGATATTGTATTCTTCAATAAGTTTTCGTTCAATACCGTTATAAGATCCTATATAGCGAATGTCATAGCCCGCCTTGGTAAGAGCCGGCAGCAAAGCGATACAGGGGGTTACATGTCCAGCCGTACCGCCGCCGGTTAAGACAATACGCTTCATTTGGAAGACCTCCATTTCTTAAGGGCTTGAGCCAACTGATCAGGACATGAGGTAGATTTTCTTCCGCAAGTTGTTCCTTCGAGTTTTTCTATGACATCATCTACTTTCATTCCCACCAAAAGGCGGGAAAGACCGCCGGTATTCCCGGGACAGCCGTTGGTAAAACGCACGGACTTTATAATACCGCTTTCATCCTCAATTTCTATATCGATTTCTGTACAGCATACACCGGAAGTCTTATATATCATGGAAAACATCCTTTCTTTTGCTCATCGAGAATATGTATATGGTGAATACATTTTAGCTCACCCCCGGTAATTTTGCAAACACTTTTTATATATTGCCAAACAGATGTTTGAATTAAATGGAAGACTGTGGTATAATATACATATTGACATGGCATAAATTGTCTATATTTTTAATAAGGATGGTATTAAATGATTAGCTATAAAACAATGTATGCTCCGGAAGATGTAGGTTATGATCCTTCTAGAATAGAAGTCCTTAATAAACATTTTCAGGATTTAATAGACAAAAAGAAGATTATATCGGCCAATTATTGTATGGCAAGGGACGGTAAAATATTTGCGGATACGGCAATAGGAAGGCTTTCTTACAGAGAGGATGATTCAAGGGAACTTAAGCCGGATACAATTCAAAGAATTGCATCAATTACAAAACTTTTTACCGCCGTTGCCATATGGAAACTGGCCGAGGACGGTAAGCTTCGTGTTAACCAGAGGGTGGGGGAGATTATCGAGGAATTTGATACTCCTCCGTTTTATGAAATAACAATTGCCCAATTGCTCAGCCACACTTCAGGTTTGCAGCCTGATTCTGGATGTTTTAAAAATAAGTATTTTGTATCCCCCTGGGATTTTGTGGATAAAGACAGAAGCAAAAACTGGATTGCTGCGTCTTTACAAAGTGGTTTACGTAATAAACCGGGTGAAGAATGGGCATACAGCAGTTTCGGATATGCAATACTGGGTGAAGTTATTTCAAGAGTGAGCGGTATCCGGGCCGAAGATTACATTATAGAAAATATTGTAAAACCTTGCGGTATGAAGGATACTTATTTTAATGTTGAAAAAGCAGAGATTGCAAATAGGCTTAATATACCTAACAAAAGGATAGAGGAGCTTATAAAAGCTTTTTTTGAAGGAAAGCTGGAAGAACCCGATGAAGTATGGAAACAGGTGCCAAGAACCGGCGGAGGCATGTTCTCAACAGCCTGGGATCTTTGCAGGTTTGGAACTATGCTGCTTAAAGGGGGCTATATCGACGGAATACGTGTTGTCGGAAGAAAGGCCATAGAAAAAATGACAACTCTTTACACGGGGCCTAATATTAAGGATTACTGCTGGAATGCCGGTGGAGTCTACAGGGAATACGGACTGGGGCCGGATATGAGATGCAACGAAGCCAGCCTTTATACAAAAGGATCTTACTTCCATGAGGGGGCCGGAGCCTGCTGTTTGCTGATAGACCCTACTGAAAAGCTGGTTGCAGCTTGGTTTGTGCCCTTTGTAAACGAACAGTGGTGCCCTGAACCTTTGTATAATGCTGCGGCGATTATGTGGTCAGGCTTAATATAATGGGGATTTTTATCCTGAGAATATTTAAGCATTTTACAAAAAATGTTATAATATCTATAAAGAAAATTTTTAAAAACCTATATTTATCAGTATAAGGTCCGGGAAATAAGTATTTTAATTACGATTATTAGGAGGAACAAACCATATGAAAAAAATCGGAATTATAGGAGCAATGGAAGAAGAGATAAAAAGGTTAAAGGATAAAATGGAAAAAGTTAAAATCAGCAACATAGCAGCCATGGATTTTTATGAAGGGAATCTGAATAATGCATCGGTTGTTGTGGTACGAAGCGGTATAGGAAAAGTTAATGCGGCCATATGTACGCAGATACTTGTTGACAGGTTCGGTATTGATCTGGTCATTAATACAGGAGTGGCAGGATCTTTAAGAAACGAAATAGATATAGCCGATATTGTTTTATCGACGGATGCCCTTCAACATGATATGGATGCTACCGGTTTTGGGTATAAGGTCGGAGAAATACCTCAGATGAAAAAGTCCGTTTTTGAAGCGGATAAATACCTTATTGACCTGGCAGAAAAAGTATGCAAGGAAAATCTACCGAATGTAGGTGTCCACAAAGGCAGGATTGTAAGCGGGGACCAGTTTATATCGGATGCAGATAAAAAAGAGTGGCTATTAAAAACATTTGACGGTTATTGCACTGAGATGGAAGGGGCTGCAATTGCACAGGCTGCTTACCTGAATAATATTCCGTTTCTTATTATAAGGGCCATTTCAGATAAAGCCGATCACAGCGCAGAAATGGCATTTAATGAGTTTGAGGCTATCGCTATAGACAATTCTGTAAAATTGCTTACCGAACTGATAAAACGGATTGATTAAGTATAATGTGAAAATTCCATATGATTTATAAAGGTATTATGTTTTATTGTAATATTACCGATATTATTCTAATTTAATTGTCATTTGGGGAGGTATCCGTAATGGATAGCCGGAATATCATTACTGGGATATTTAATAATATTGAACAGATAATTGTGGGTAAAAGAGAAGTAATCGAGTATACGGTTACTACTTTATTGGCCGGTGGGCATCTTTTGCTGGAAGACGTTCCGGGTGTCGGCAAGACCACCCTGGCCAAAGCATTGGCTCAAACCATCGACTGCGGATTTACGAGAATTCAGTTTACACCGGATACCCTGCCCAGTGATGTAACCGGGCTATCCATATATAATATGAAAACAGGACAGTTTGAATATTCCAAGGGGGCAATATTGAATAATATTATCTTGGCCGACGAGATAAACCGTACTTCACCGAAAACTCAGGCCAGCCTTTTGGAAGCCATGGAAGAAAGGCAGGTTACGGTTGACGGTGTAACATATCCTCTTCCCCGGCCGTTTATGGTAATTGCCACCCAAAATCCGGTTGATTTTTTAGGAACATATAATCTGCCCGAGGCACAGCTGGATAGATTTATGATTAAGATATCCATAGGATATCCCTCCATGGCAGACGAACAGATGATGGCAGACAGGTTTATAAATAAGAAATTGACAAAAAGATTAGAGCCGGTTGCGGATAAAGATACTGTTATAAAAATGCAGGAGGAAGTTGCCGATATTAAGGTCAACCGGGATTTAATCAGCTTTGTTACAAGATTTGTGCAGGAGACAAGAAAAGACGGCAATATTTCCCTTGGGGCAAGTCCCAGAGCAAGCCTTGCCCTGATCAGGGCCGCCCAGGCAAGAGCTTATATTAAAGGAAGGACTTACTGCATACCCGACGATATCCTTGATTTAATTGTACCGGTTATTGCCCATAGAATTATTCTTTCGCCGGAAGCAAGACTTGCCAAAACCAATACCGAAAAAGTATTAAAAGATATTTTATTAAGGATTCCGATACCCGTATTAAGTTAATTTATACATATATAAAGGGATATAAAATGCTGGTAAATCGTTTAATTTGTATACTTTTTATTATCGGGAGCGGAGTTTTTGCCTCATATTTCGGAGGCAACATTTCTTATGCCCTTTTTTATGTTGCTGTTTTTGTACCGATTATATCATTTCTTTATACTCTGTATGTATATGTCAGATTTAAAATATATCAATCCCTGGACACTCATATAGTCGTCAAAGGTGACTGGAATAATTACTCATTTACCATAGGTAACGAAGACTTTATAACATTTCGAAACGTAAAGGTCAATTTTCTCTATGACAAATCCACTATTAAGAAAACCGACGAAACAGTTGAATACTCTTTACTGCCGGGGGAAAGTGAACACCTGAAAACCCAAATACGGTGCAATTACCGGGGAGAGTATTTTATCGGAGTAGATTCTATAGAGGTTTCGGACTTTTTATATCTTTTTAAAATAACTTATCCTATAAAATCTAAATTAAAGGTATTGGTTCTGCCCAGAGTCCTTAAATTGGAACAGCTGGGAATAGCCCCGGCATTTATAGACTCTAAAAATCCGGTTTTTATTAGCAATACGGTAGAAGAAGAACTGGATACGGAAGTCCGCCGGTATAATCCCGGAGACAGTAAAAAGAGAGTTCATTGGAAAGCATCGGCTAAAGCAGGAGAGCTTCTTAGCAGAAAATATTACAGAAAGCCCAAGGCGGAAGCGGTATTGTTCATGGACCTTGAAAAAATAAACTCGGATGAACTAAGTATAGTAATTACCGAGGATAAAATTATAGAAAGTATTTTGGCCGTTGCTAATCACTATGCGTTAAAAAATATGCCCTCTACTATAATCTATGACATGGACAAAATAATGCAAATACCCATATATTCAAGAGGAGATTTTAATGCCTTTTACAGGCATTGTGTAAACATTCGATTTGATGCTAAAAACTCTGTCGCAGAACTTGTTGCAAAACGGCTTCAAAGAGGAGACAGCGGCAATTTCTATTTGATAGCGACAGGAAAGTTAAATAAGGATCTGTATCTTATTTCTCTTCAGGTCATTAATCAAGGGAACCGCCTTTGCGTATTATATGTCAGCAATGACGTATCCGAGGAAGCAAAAACTCTAAAAGCTGACATGATAAAGGCGGGGGCTGATGTATATCAAATCCTGCCGGGGGACGAAATCGAAAATATCCTTTCTAACAAGGCAATGTAAATTAACATTCAGGAGAGAATTAACAATGAATCTTAAAGAAAAGGGTTATCGGATATATCTTTCCTTTTTGCAGACAGTGTTAGCTTTAGCATTTATTTTGTGGGTCAACGATTATTTTGTGCTCAGGGTGCATTTGATTGCCGCTATTTTATATTGCCTTGTTTTTTCGGCCCTTATATATTTCTTTGACACCAGCAAAAATAATGCCGCAAGATATATTGCTCTAATTAGCTTGGTACCGTCCCTCGGATTGATTTTTTTGGTATGCAGGACAAATCCGTTTTTATGGGTAAAAGGTATAATAGACTGGTGCTTGCGGTATGACCGTACAGAAGATCTGTATGAATTTATACCTGCGTATACGGTTCTTGCGGCGGCTGCCTGCCTTTTAAGCATACTCTTTTATATATTTATGAAAAAAACCGTAACCCGGTTGCTTTTGGCAGGGATTATCTTATCCGCTTTTATAGCACTTGGTATTGTTCAAATGAATCTAAATAAGGCTGTTGTGGGAATAGGCATATTTTATATTTTATGCTGTCTTATGGAAATAAGCGGACTTATCTATGGCAGAAAGGCAGGAAAAGCAGATAAAAAAGAAAGTATTCTTTATCTTATACCTGTATGTATTCTTCTTACGGTAATATCTATAAGTCTTCCGTCCAAACCGGAACCCATACAATGGTCGGGCATTAAGAATATTTACTATGCCATAAAAAACACGATAGACAAGATGATAACGCAGTGGGAGTTTTTTACCGGAAAAGGAGACGGTACATTTTCCATATCTTTAACCGGATATTCGGATGACGGCAGCCTGGATAATGAAGATTTATACGAAAATAATAAAATTGCGCTGACAGTACAGGGCAGAAAAGGGCTTTCTCCTTTGTATTTAACAGGATCGGTAAGCGATACATACACAGGATACAGTTGGGAAAAAAGCGACGACGGATTTCTGCCTGAGGAAAGTGAATATCTGATAGATTATGCCGAATTAATTTTTGGCTTATCAAGATTAGATCCTGTAGTGTTGGAAGAAGACAGATTTTTGGAATTAATGACTTTAACGGTTTTTTATAAAAACATAAAAACAAAAACGTTTTTCTATCCGTTAAAAAGCTACCGGTTTAGTTTTGTTAACCCTGTCAAGGGGCTTGAGACCAATAAGGCCGGCATTACCTTTCCCAAAGCCATGGGAGATAAGGCGGCTTATATGGTATCTTATTATGAAATGAATCTTGAGGGGCAGAAGTTTCGGGAAATGTTAAGATCTGCCGACTTTTTTACATATGAAAATGATAAAGAAATTAATTATGATCAGATTAAGGCTATGGAGAGTAAATTTTATGTCAGGGATAAAGATGACTTTTTCTTAAACAGAGAAGATTTTATTAAGCTGCTAAAAAAACGGGCTGAAATTATACGCAGAGTATATACGCAGCTGCCCGATAATTTGCCAAAACGGGTAAAAGACCTGGCTATTGAATTGACAAAAAATGAAGTAAATACTTATGATAAACTTAAAGCAATCGAAGCTTTTTTGCTTAAGTATACATACAGTTATAAACCGGGGAGGGTTCCCGAAGGATGGGACTTTGTGGACTATTTTCTCTTTGAAAACAAAAAAGGGTATTGTACTTCATTTGCTACTTCCATGGCTGTACTGGCAAGGTGTGCCGGAATTCCTACCCGCTATGTGGAGGGTTTTCTGGTGGATTATTCCGACCGGGCAGGTGAGGGCTATTTGGTAAGAAACAGCAACGCCCATGCCTGGGTGGAAGCATATTTCGAAGGAATAGGCTGGATTCCCTTTGAACCGACACCGGGATTTCATGAGATAAGATACACGGTTTGGCCTGAAAAGACCGGAAAAGCAAACGTCAACAATTATGTGAATAATATACGGATTCCGCAAGAACCGCCTTCTGTGCAAACTCCGGTGATACCAAAAATTACGGAGGATGAAGAAAAAGCCGGGGATATTCTGATGTGGATTTTGACATCCTGTGCGGTAATCTTTATTTTGCTTGGGGCCATAGCCGTCTACTATCTGATATTAAAGGTTAAGTACAAAAAAGAATTTGACAGGGCCGATTACAACAGGAAGATGTATATGCTTTTTATACGGATTTTGGTGATGCTTAAATACGAAGGTTTCGGGTTGAGCAGACAGGAAACCGTATTATTGCTGAGCGACAGGATTAAAGACAGGTACAGGTATGGTAACATTGTATTTGGTGATGTTGCTGATATTTATATGGCATACCGTTACGGGGAAAAACCGGTATCAAAAGAGGAATTTGATACCGTACAAATATTTTATAAAGGATTATCAGAATATCGGCGAGAAAATAACAGCAGACTAAAACAATTTATGGAGGAATTTGCCTTCCTAATAAGAAAAAACAATATAAATATATATAATTACTAATTAAGTTATTTAATATTTATAATTTTAACACCGGTATAATAATGGGTCAAAATGTCATCGTATGTATATCCTTCCTGAGCCATTGCATTGGCCCCGTATTGGCTTAATCCGACCCCGTGACCTACACCGGTACATATAATTCTTGCCATTCCGTCATAATTTTCTATATAGAAATTATTGGAATTAAGGCCTAAAACCTTGGCAAACTCTTCTCCGGATACAGTCAAAGAGCCAAGGTTCATTTTTGTAACATAGCCTGTACTGTCTCTTTCCGCTACGGTAACATCCTGAAAAAATGTTTTTTCATCTATATCCGCCTTAGGATATTTTTGTGTTAAAATACCGACGAGAACGGCGGGTTCATATTCCGTAATTCTTAAATAATTGACGGAAGTTACGTCGTGCTTACTTGATACGCTGACAAGGTAAGGAATATCTACACCCCAGGCTTCTTTGGCACTCCTGGTATAACCTGTCCCCGTACCGAAAAAGACAGGCAGAACCAAATCGTCTTCATAGACCATAATTTCATCCTTAGTAGCGTAAATCGCGTTTTCCAGCTTGGAAAAATAATTTATATAATTGTCATTGCCCCAATAACGTTCCATTTCGTCCGGATCGATATAGGATAAGCCAAGTTCAGAGGTGCTAAATTCTTTTTTATACGGATTTTCCTGAGACAGCAGGGATATATTATAAAGGGCATAGGTTCTGGATATGACAGCTTGAGCCTTTAGTGCCTCTATATGGTAAGCGGCAGGCATATTTGCGGCAACAACACCTATCAGATACCGGTCAAAATCCAATATCTGCTTATTGCCGTTTTGCTCATAATATATTTTATAATCCATGGTTTCTATAGAAGGGAAGTTGTCTTTGTCTGATATAATTAGGGTAAGGATAAAAGGAAGCAGCAATACGAAGGTACTTACGGTCAGAAGTTTTACTATCAGCTTCTTCATTATTGTTACTCCTTAATATTGATATTGATACATTATATTTGAAAAAAGACTGTTTATGTATACAACAGAGGGGTTGTTTATAGTTATTTAAAAATTGAAATAAAAGTTTATTTAACGATATTAATATTCAGGGATAAGATTTAATTAACAGGAGGATTATGATCGGCATGAAAGATAAATTAAGAAGGTTTATGATGGGCCGTTACGGAATAGATGATTTGGGCAGGTTTTTACTGGGGATGGCGCTGATTATATTATTAATGTCCAGATTTTTCTTAAGAACCGCTTTGTATGCTGTTTCTTTATCTGTTCTTATAATTGTATATTACAGAATATTTTCTAAGAACATAAACAGCCGGTACAGGGAAAACCAGGCCTTTCTAAATTATAAAAATAAATTGATCAATTTTATCCGCAAGCAAAAGTATATATTTAAACAAAGACGGATATACCGTATATATAAATGTCCCGGATGCGGGCAGAAAATACGGATACCAAAAGGAAAGGGCAGGGTTCAGATTACCTGTCCGAAATGTAAAACGGACTTTATCAGAAAGTCTTAGTAATTACCATAACATAACCGGTTAGTAAGAGGTATAAAAAAGTGCCGCTTTTAAAATCTTGCGGCACATCCTTGTTTATTCATTTATTATCTGTATCTGACACATTTTCATGGCTTCCAGGGCGTTTTTATGGCTTTGAGGAGTAACACCTGCGCAGCAGGAAGCATCAACGGTTATAACGGCTTCCGGAAGGAAGGCTTTAAGCATTAAGGCATTGGATATAACGCATATATCGGTACACAGGCCGATTATCTCAAACTCGGCATCTTTATAATTTTCAGACAAATAGGACATTAAGGATAGGGAGCCGAAAGTACCCTTATCAAAAATTAAAGAATCGCTTGTATCCAGTTGGGGTGAAATTGCCCATCCGTCTGTTCCCTTTATGCAATGTTTTACCGGAAGATTTTTCCCTTCCTGGGACTGAAGATAATCTTTATCATGGGTATCTCTTGTAAATATTACCGTATGGCCCGCTTTCTTATATTCCTCAATCTTTCTTTTTACATTAGGCACAATGGCTACGGCCTCTTTAGTCCCCAGCGCTCCGTCTATAAAATCATTTTGCATGTCTATTACAATCAATACTTTTTTCATCTATACAGCCTCCCTTTTTAAATTTACCGGATTTTTGTTAAGTTGATAATATGGCTAAAACCATATGATGTCAAGTTTAAAAAGAGATGACGGTCGGAGCCTCTGTCTTTGAAACCGTTTTTCTTTTTTGTTGGGATTATATTTACAAATTAATATATCTGCTAAGTTCTATTTTAATGAAGAAAATAAGATGCAGAATAAAAACTTAAAGTTTTTGCTCAAGAGTTTTTCAGTTTTTAAATTGCAATAAAAGAAGTTCAGCATATTTGGCATAGCCGTGTATTATTGAATCAAAAAACTTAAATGATTTACAAATATTATTATATTAATATTGACAAGAGCTTAATTATATTGATATAATTCCCTTAATTATACAGATAATATTTGTAAATTTATATATGTAAAACCGATGAGCAAGAGTAGTAAAAATTGCTGAATGTTTTCAGAGAGCCGCCGGCGGTGGGAAAGCGGTAACAGGAGCAATTTTGAATGGACTTGTGAGGGAAGCCCGAAATCATGGGAGAGTAGGCGCTTACGGGGATCCTGCCCGTTATCAGAAGGATGCATATGATTGTATGCATAAGACGAGGTGGCCGTTTTTATTCGGCAATTAGGGTGGTACCGCAGAAGCTTAAGCTTTTGTCCCTGCGTTTTGCAGAGACAAAGGCTTTTTTTATTAACATTTTTTGATTTTCCGGATTATTGTATCAAAGGTTTATAAATTATAAATAAAGATGACAAATTTACTTTTTATAATATGCAGTTTAAGCAGCAACAAATTGTAAGTATTTATATTTATTTTATATATGATTTTCAGTTATAACTATTCGGTAATATTAAGAATTTTAATATTGTAGCCATAAATATTAAAACGGGGAGTGATATTATGTCAAATGGGAGATTTGGTATTTACGGCGGCAGGTATATACCGGAGACCCTGATGAATGCAGTTATTGAGCTTGAAGCCGCTTATAATCATTATAAGAATGATGAAGAGTTTAACAGGGAATTACAGGAATTATTGATAAATTATGCGGGCAGGCCGTCCCGTCTGTATTATGCCAAAAATATGACCGAAGATTTAAAAGGAGCAAAAATATACTTAAAAAGGGAAGATTTAAACCATACAGGTTCTCATAAAATCAATAACGTCCTGGGGCAGGTGCTTTTGGCAAAAAAAATGGGAAAAACCAGGGTGATAGCAGAGACCGGTGCAGGCCAGCACGGAGTGGCTACGGCAACTGCAGCGGCACTTTTAGGACTTGAATGTGAAATATTTATGGGAAAAGAGGATACAGAGCGTCAGGCCTTAAACGTATTCAGAATGAGGCTGTTAGGAGCCAAAGTCCATGCGGTTACAACGGGAACACAAACATTAAAGGATGCCGTAAACGAAGCTTTACGGGAATGGACATCCAGGGTAGAAGATACCCACTATGTTATCGGTTCGGTTATGGGGCCGCATCCTTTCCCCGAAATTGTAAGGGATTTTCAAAGTATTATAGGAAAAGAAGTTAAAGAACAGATACTTAAGGCGGAGGGAAAACTGCCGGATGTGATAATAGCCTGCGTAGGCGGAGGCAGCAATGCTATGGGTATTTTCTATGACTTTATAGATAATCCCGAAGTCAAATTAATAGGCTGTGAGGCAGCAGGGGAAGGACTTGATACCGACCGGCATGCGGCAACCATGGCTAAGGGTAAAATCGGGATATTTCACGGCATGAAATCTTATTTTTGTCAGGATGAATATGGCCAGATAGCGCCGGTTTACTCCATATCGGCAGGGCTGGATTATCCTGGTATAGGTCCGGAACATGCTTATCTTAAGGATATAAAAAGAGCGCAGTATGTTGCAATAACCGACCGGGAGGCGGTAGAAGCATTTGAATATCTTTCAAGAACCGAAGGAATAATTCCTGCCATTGAAAGTGCCCATGCGGTGGCATATGCTATGAAATTGGCTCCAAAAATGAAAAAGGACGAAATTATAGTTGTAAACTTGTCGGGCAGAGGAGATAAGGATGTGGCTGCGATAGCCCGCTATAAGGGGGAGAATATATATGAATAGGATTAACAGGGTATTTTCAAACGGAAAGGCATTTATTCCTTTTATTACGGCAGGGGATCCAAATTTGGAAATTACCAAGCAACTCGTATATGAACTGGCCAATTTGGGAGTTGATATGATTGAACTGGGGATTCCCTTTTCCGATCCGGTTGCGGAAGGGCCTGTAATACAGGCTGCGGATAATCGTGCTCTTTTGGCAGGGACTACTACAGACCAAATTTTTGATATGGTAAAAGAAATAAGAAAGGTCTGTGATGTACCTTTGGCATTTATGACTTATATTAATCCGGTATTTTCTTACGGCACGGAACACTTCATAAAAAACAGCAAAGAAGCCGGAATAGATGCGCTTATCATACCTGATTTGCCTTTTGAAGAACGAGAGGAAGTAAAACCCTACTGCAACAAATATGAAATTGCCTTTATTTCAATGATTGCGCCTACGTCAGGGGAAAGAATAAAAAATATAGCCGGTCAGGCGGAGGGCTTTATATACTGCGTTTCGTCTTTGGGAGTAACCGGCATCAGGGATAAAATCGGTATGGATGCGGCAGATATGATTAAAAGTGCAAAAGCCGTTAAAGATATTCCCTGTGCCGTAGGTTTCGGAATATCGACACCGGAACAGGCAAGGGCTATGGCGGAAATATCAGACGGGATCATAGTAGGAAGCGCCATAGTCAAGATTATTGAACGATACGGCAAAGATTGTATAAAACCGGTATCAGAATATGTAAAAACCATGCTTCAGGCTATTAAATAAGTTGCGCTTTTACAGGCAGATGGTAGTAGTTATAAAACGCAGCAGAATATACATACGGAGAAAATCAGAGACTAATCTTTGATTGAATATAAATTGTACGAATATAAGCAAAATACACGGTTAAAAAGTGTAATGTTAAAAAGGGGAGTTTTCTTAAGTTCGTACGAACTGTGTATTTTGATATATTCGTACACTTTTTTTGTCTGTCAGCCGGGATATTTTATGTCTGCTAAAAACAGCCAAATTATATAATAATCTTAAACAAAAACACTGCAGTTAATCAGATATATACAATCATAATACCAAGTATACATATATGTATGGTTTGAATATTATATATAAAAATAAAAGTAAACGAAGCTAAATTTTATACAAATGCAATAAATTTACATAACATAGCAAATACTGGTTGACTTTTGCATGAATAAAACATATAATGTTTATATGTTTAGTATGAATTATTAAACCGGAAAGGAACAGAAAGCATGAATAAAGATTTTATCCTATTTAGCAATAATAATTCTTTTGATATGGATATGCGAATGATGTGCATGCAGGGCATGTGCATGCTTTGTTGCGCCCTAAAAGAATATCCGGATATCGGCTGATAGGATAAATCTATTCTTGTATGCCAAGAGCAGTCAGGATAGAGATATCCTGGCTGCTTTTTACATATATATAAATTTTTTAAGTTATAAAGGGAAATACGCAGAAGACAAACGATACCGGAGGCGGTCCGGTTATTGAATTTCAGCAAAGCATAATTAAAAGATATGTTTGGATAATTGGACGGTAGGATAGCAAAATGTGAAAGTATGTTTCGATTACAACGAATATGAAATAAAGACTGAGAGGTGTAAATATGAAAGAGCGTTTGTGGAATACATTTAAAGAACTGGCCGATATCTATAGCCCGTCATTTGGGGAACGCCGGTTTTGTGATGTTTTGAAAGAAAAGTTTGCGGCTTTGGATATAGAGTTAATAGAAGACGGAGCAGGCAAAGAAATCGGAGGAAATAGCGGGAATTTATACGGATTTATACCGGGAAAATTAAATGAAGCTCCTATCCTTTTTTCAGCTCATATGGACACGGTCGAACCTGCAAAGGGAAAAAAAGCCATCCTGCATGAAAGTGGAAATATTACATCGGAAGGAAGTACCATATTGGGCGCGGACGATGTTGCCGGAATCACAGTAATTATAGAAGCGGTTAACAGGCTTAAAGAGCAAAATATAGCCCACAGACCGATAGAACTGCTTTTTACCGTTGCGGAGGAACGGTACGGTGCCGGATCGGCGGCCTTTGATTACAGTCTTATTAAGGCAAAAGAGGCTTATGTTCTGGATTTAAGCGGGCCTATAGGAGAAGCTGCCAATGCCGCTCCCACTATATTTTCCTTTGAAATTAACGTTTACGGCAAGGCCGCCCATGCCGGGTTTGCTCCGCAGGACGGAATCCATGCCATTGAAGTTGCGTCAAACGCCATAGCCAGACTTCCTCAGGGAAAGCTACCCTCAGGTTTGACTTTTAACATAGGCCAAATAAGCGGGGGCAAGGCAGGCAATATCGTTCCCGACTTGTGTACCGTTAAGGGAGAAATAAGAAGCCTTGACCATAAAGCCGTGATTTCCCACTGGGATAAGGTTGTTGAAGTTTTCATTGAAGAGGCAAAGAAAAAAGGGGCTGAGGTTGAAGCCAATAATAAGATAGAGATAAGAGCTTATGAAACCCCACTTCATCACAGAGTAGTACGCCGCTTTATCCGTGCCTGTGAAAATTTGAATTTACCGTGCAATATTCATTCCACATTCGGAGGAAGTGACCAAAATAATTTTTCCCTGCATGGAATAACGGGACTTGTAATTGCCTGTGGCATGAATGAGGTTCATAGCCTTCGGGAATACAGCAATATAAACGAGTTGGAGAAATGTGTAAAACTTGTTATGGAGTTGATAAAAGGTGGGGAGGTGAAGGAATGAAAATACCGTTACAATACCAGCGGACCGAATATGATTGCGGACCGACCAGCCTGCTTAACGCGATAAGTTTTTTAATAGACCGGGAGGACTTTCCGCCCGATATATTAAGGCACTGCATGATGTATACACTGGACAGCTATAACGAAAAAGGGGAAGCGTATAAGAACGGCACATCTAAAATGGCTATGATTTTTCTGGCCGGTTGGCTTAACGAGTATGCCAGAGTAACAAAATTTCCTATCTATACCGAAACCTTAAGCGGTAAAGATGTTTACATAAGAGAAGGAAGCAAAATTATCGAAGCCTTAAGACAGGGTGGGGCTGTAGTTGTCAGGGTGTTTTTGGATTGCGGTCACTATATTACACTGACAGGAATTTCAGATAACGCTATAGAAGTTTTTGATCCTTATTATCAGGAAACCCTTTCATACAAAGAAGAAATAAGCATAATACACGACAAGCCTTTTTCAGCCAACAGGCGTGTGGCGTTTGATGTTTTTAACAGGGAAGAAAATACGCCTTATGCGCTGGGGCCTGTTGAAAACAGGGAAGCAGTAATACTTTTTAACACCAATACAAGAAAAACCCCGGAAAAAACGATTGAGTATTTCTTATAAACGAAAGGGATGATTATTTTGGCATACTATAAGAATTTTGAAACGGCCCTTATCCATGGAGGTGTTCCCGGAGATGCTGCTACCGGGGCGGTGAACATACCTATTTATCAGACTTCTACTTTTGAACTGGACGGGATAGGTAAGCTTCGTTCCGATTGGGATTATTCAAGAACGGGAAACCCTACCCGAAAAGCTTTGGAAGACCTTATTGCCCAGTTGGAAGAAGGAACACATGGTTTTGCCTTTTCCTCCGGTATGGCTGCAATCGATGCTGTACTTCACCTCTTTAAGACTGGAGACAGTGTAATAATTTCAAAAAACGTATACGGCGGAACGTTTCGCATCCTTGACAAAATATTTAAGCAATACGGGCTGAATTACAAAATCGTAGATTCAACCGATCTTGCTGCGGTTAAAGAGGCTTTCACCGGGGATGTAAAGGCAGTACTGTTGGAAACTCCGGCTAATCCCCTGCTTTCAATAACAGATATTGCAGAGGTAGCTAAAATAGCAAAAGCCAATGGGGCTCTGACTGTGGTTGACAATACCTTTATGACTCCCTATTTGCAGCGGCCGTTAAGTTTGGGAGCTGACATTGTGGTACATTCGGCAACCAAATACCTGGGAGGCCACAGCGATTTAATTGCAGGCCTGGTGGTAGTAAAAGATGAAGAACTGGCACAAAGGCTTCATTTTATCCAAAATGCCATTGGCGCTATAGCACAGCCTTTTGATTCATTTCTGCTTATACGAAGCATTAAAACTTTGGCTGTCCGAATGGATACCCATGTTGCCAATGCGGAAAGAATAGTGGATGCCCTGCAAAAAAACGAGGCGATAAAAAAGGTATATTATCCGGGGAATTCTTCATCAAAAGGGTATGAAATTCATAAAAAACAGGCAAAAAACGGCGGTGCCATGATCTCATTTGAACTGAAGGACAATTATGACATCTATAAATTTTTTGAAAGCCTTAAACTGATTGCCATGGCGGTAAGCCTGGGAGGAGTAGAAAGCCTAATTTGCCACCCCGCCACAATGACACATGCTTCGATTCCAAAGGAAATTCGTGAAGAAATGGGGATATCTGAAAGACTGATACGTTTGTCTGTGGGTATAGAAAATTACGAAGATCTTATTTGCGATCTGTTTTCAGCCATAGAAGAAGCCCGGATAAGGGTGTAACGTCTAAACTAGTCAAATGGAGGATTAAAGATGGCAAATATAAATTTAACTCTTCCGGAAGTTCAGATAAGGGAAATCCGAATAAATTCGATAACAGGATATCACGGAGATGCAAAAGAATTGGTTGAAGCCGGAAAAAGCGGCCTAAAGGATAAGGACCGTTCATTCAGCCAGTGTATGGGCTGTGCGACCTCAAAAGCCGCCTGTATGACCATACTTATTCAGGATGCGGCGGTAATCAGCCACGGACCCGTAGGATGCTCATCCTGTTTACATGAATTTGCTTTCACATACAGGGTAAATTCCCCCTTAAGAGGTATAGAAAAACCCACGCCCCGCCGCATATTTTCCACAAATTTGCAGGAAAAGGACACGGTTTACGGAGGAAATATAAAACTGGCTGCAGCCATCCGAGATGTTTATAACCGTACCAAGGCCAATGCCATATTTGTACTTACTACTTGTGCCGCCGGAATTATCGGAGATGATGTGGAAAGCGTCTGCAACGAGGCGGAAGAGGAACTGGGGATTCCGGTAGTGGCTATTTTCTGTGAGGGCTTTCGGTCAAAAGTCTGGACTACAGGTTTTGATGCGGCCTATCACAGTATTGCAAGAAAGCTTATCAAAAAGCCCCGCAGACGCCGTCAGGATATGATCAACGTTATAAATTTCTGGGGAAGCGACGTGTTTGCCGATTGGTTTGAGCCATTCGGGGCAAAGCCTAATTATATTACACCCTATTCAACGGTAGATGGCCTTAAATATTCCAGCGAGGCGGCGGCAACCGTCCAGGCCTGTCAGACCCTGGGAAGTTATCTAGGAGCGGTACTGGAGCAGGAATTTGGGGTTCCCGAGGTACCTGCGGCACCTCCTTACGGGATTGCCCAAACCGACCGGTGGTTTAAGGCCTTAGGAAAGGTGCTGGGAAAAGAAGATATAGCGGAAAAAATTATTGAGGAAAAGAAAAAAGAGTATTTGCCAAAAATAGAAGCCCTAAGAGAAAAGCTGAGAGGAAAAAGGGCATATGTGACAGCCGGAGCCGCCCACGGGCACGGACTTTTGATGGTACTTAAGGAACTGGGGTTGGAAACAACCGGTGCTGCCATTTTCCACCATGATCCCATTTATGACAACAAAAGAGAAGAAAATGACCAGCTAGCCATGGGAGTAAACGATTACGGAAACGTGCCTAACTTTAACGTATGTAACAGGCAGGAATTTGAACTTGTAAATGCCCTAAACCGAATCAGGCCCGATGTGCTTTTGGCAAGGCACGGAGGAATGACCCTTTGGGGTGCTAAGCTTGGAATACCGTCACTTTTGGTGGGAGATGAACATTTTTCAATGGGTTATGAAGGTTTAGTTAATTACGGAGAGCGGTTACTGGAAGTAATAGAAAATGATGAGTTTGTAAAAAACCTCGAAAAACATGCCATAAATCCCTATACAGAATGGTGGTTAAAACAGCCGACTTACTATTTCCTGAAAGGAGGAACCGGGATATGAGCTTATCTGGCGGAATAATCGAACAAACCAGACTGACCTGCGCCATAGGGGCTATGCAAACGGTAGTGGCAATCCCAAGAGCCGTACCGATACTTCACTCCGGTCCCGGATGCGGGGAAATGATAGCTGGATTTTTTGAACGGTCGACCGGTTATGCCGGGGGGACTACATCTCCCTGTACAAATTTTTCGGAAAAGGAAGTAGTATTCGGCGGGATAAACAGACTCAGGCAGATAATTGAAAATACATACAAGGTACTTAATACGGATTTGCAGGTGGTTTTGACCGGATGTACGGCAGGTATAGTAGGCGACGATGTAGACAGTCTGGTAGCAGAGTTTGCCGGACAGGGAAAACCTATAGTGTCGGTTGAAACCGCAGGCTTTAAAGCAACCAACTATGAATCCCACAGTCTCGTGGTAAAGGCCATTATAGACCAGTATGTTGATCTCTTTATAGAGGATAATGTGCCAAGATCAGAAAAAAATACGGTTAATCTGTTTGCATCCATACCCTATCAGGACCCGTTCTGGAAGGGCAATCTGGCTGAATACAAGAGGCTCCTTGCAGGTATCGGACTTAAGGCAAATGTCCTGTTCGGTCCTGAATCGGGAGGGGTAAAGGAATGGCAAAGGATTCCGAAAGCCAACTTTAATATCCTTGTGTCTCCCTGGTACGGAAAGCCCATAGCAGACCACCTGAAATTAAAATACGGGCAGGATTACACATGGTTTCCTCATGTTCCTGTCGGAGCCAACGAAACGGAAAAATTCTTAAACCAGGTACTGGAGTTTGCGATTAATCAAGGGGCTCAAGTAGACGAAAATAAAGCCAGGACTTTTATAAAGCACCAGTCGGAAGCATATTATCAGGAAATTGATAATTTAGCCACATTCCTTCTGGAATTCAGATACGGGCTTCCAAATCATGTACATATACTTCATGACGCAGGATATGTGGTTGGACTTTCCAAATTTTTGCTTCATGAGGTAGGAATAATACCGAAAGAGCAGTTTGTCACCGACGGCACACCGGAAAAATATCAGGATCTAATCCGCAATGATTTAAAGAGTACCAGCGAAAAGAGGGAAATTCCGATTTATTTTGAAACGGACGGAGGAAAGGCACAGGAAATCCTAAGGAGTATCCGGCATAAAGGCAGAGGCCTTATCATAGGTTCCGGCTGGGATAGGGAGCTGGCAAAAGAAAAAGGATATGATTTTCTTTCGGCAGCCGTACCTACACCGTACCGCCTGGTCATGACCACCAACTATGCCGGATTTTCGGGCGGGCTAAGAGTAATAGAGGATATTTATATGATGGTTCTTTCTACTTATGCATAAAAGATATTCTCATTCTAAATAAGTGATGTAAATAAAGATGACTGAGGTATGTTCCTTTTAAGCATAAAATAGCTTTATGTGTAATTTCACATAACAGATAGATAATAACCCTTAATCTTCAAACAGTCGGTTGTAAAGTAGTTAGTTTTTAAGTTTACACATAAAGAGGTGGTTACATGAGCTACCGGGTAGGATTTGCCAGCATATGCGGTGTTATTGATCAGCATTTCGGATCGGCCAGGTACTGGCAGATATATGATATCGACACCGATGCCCGCTTTGTGGAGACCCGCAAAAGCTATGCCAGATGCGCAGGCCATTGTGAGGGAGGGTTTGAGCATCTTTATGAAGTACTGAAAGACTGCGATGCCGTATTTGTGCTAAAAATAGGCGAAACAGCGGCGGGATATATGATAAGCAAGGGCATACGGGTTTTTGAAGCTACAGGAGAAGTGGATGACATAATAGAGTGGATTCAGGCCGGAAACTTGCCGGAAGATTATGTATAGGTAACAGATATTAAGGCGGAATACGGAATCAAGAAAAGAATTAGAAGGCTGATTTTAAACCTGATGAAATTACACTTATAAATCAAGTGAAAACAAGATAAGTATAAGGTCAAAAAACATAAGGTAAAAATCTATGAATATACTGCTTTGTATTATCACTGCGGTACCTAAAGATATTATCATAATTCAAATTAAATCAGATAAAAAAATTAAAAAGAATAAAGCAAAGCAAATGTTAAGCAAAAAGCCTAAGATTATGGATTAATGACTTGGAAAATTAAATTATTAGTTAAAATCAGGAAAAAGATAAATTAGTAAAAATTATAAAACAAGGAATAAGGATCAAAAAAGGAGTATCAGATGGCAGTAACTTTAGAAAGATTAAAAAATCTTCATCCCTGCTTTGCCTTGGGAGCAAAAAACAATAAAGGCCGTATACATCTGCCTGTTTCTCCGGGCTGTAATATCAGATGCAATTTCTGCCGTCAGGATTTAAACAATACAGAGAACCGGCCGGCTGTGGCAAGGGAGGTAATTTCCCCGAAAGAAGCATTAAATGTTCTTCGTAAGGCTCTGGAAATTTGTCCTGATATTACGGTAGCCGGGATTGCAGGACCGGGGGATACCCTGGCGACCCCTTACGCCCTTCAGACCTTTCGGATGATTAAAGATGAGTTTCCTGACATGATAAAATGCATGAGCACCAACGGGCTTTTACTGCCCGATTATGCCGACGAGATTATTAAAACAGGCATTGATACTTTAACCGTCACGGTCAACGCTGTTGATCCTGAAATACAGGCTAAAATATGTGAAAGCATCGTTTATAAAGGCAGACGATATGAGGGCAGGCAGGCAGCAGAAATTTTAATAGCAAATCAGCTTGCCGGAATAAAAAAAGTATCCGAAGCAGGAATAAGCGTAAAGGTAAATACGGTATTAATTCCGGAGATCAATGCCGATCATGTGGTAACCGTAGCAAAAACGGTTGCGGCTTATGGTGCAAAAATTTTTAACATTATTCCGCTGATACCTCAGCACAAACTAAGCTGGTGCAGTGTACCCGGCTGCGACCTTATAAGTAAAGTAAGAAAAGAAGCAGAGGAGTATATCGGTGTGTTCAGACACTGCCAGAGGTGCCGGGCCGATGCTGCAGGGATACCCGGAGCAAAAGACATTTCGGAGCAACTATACATAAGACCCGTAAGGGCGGAAAATACCTTCTCCCATGGCTGACTTCTCTAACCGTATAAAAATTATATCTTTCTATATCGGCAGGAATTAGGTGAATTTATAAATAAATTTAAAAAATTCATGTTTCCATTACTTAAACTTATAGATGCGAATTATTATCCGGATAAATTATTTAGAAGATACCTTAAGTATGAAAACTACATTTACCATAGCTTAAAAGCTAAGTTTTATATGAAAGGAGCAGTTCCATGGCAAATAATTCTGAAAAGAAAACGTACCACTTTGATACACAAAGACTGCGGGCAGGATATGAACCCAAAGATCACAATTATGCGGTATCCGTACCCATTTATCAGACAGCGGCTTACGATTTTCGGGATGTGGAGCATGCAAAGGCCCTCTTTGGCCTTCAGGAAACGGGATTCCTTTATACCAGGATAGGTAATCCTACGGTAAATGTGCTGGAGCAAAGGGCGGCTGTCCTTGATAAAGCTGCCGGTGCTATAGCTCTGGCCTCGGGTATGGCGGCTATCAGCTATGCCCTGTTAAACATAGCGGAAGGCGGAGGAAGGATTTTGGTTTCGCCATATCTGTACGGCGGCACTATAGACAGCTTTAAAAAGCTGTACCATAAATTCGGTATCAGCATCGACTATGCAGAAAATATAGAAAATCCCGAAAAACTTGCTGATGAAATAAAGCCTGATACCAAAGCTATTTTTGTAGAAAGCATAAGTAACCCAAGTGCCGTTTTACTGGATATTGACGCTATCGCAAGAGTGGCCCATGACCATGGGATACCGCTAGTTGTGGATAATACTGTCGCAACACCTTATCTGTTTAATCCTATTGAGCATGGGGCAGATATTGTGGTTTACTCCGCAACAAAAGGTTTTTGCGGACACGGAAATGTCATAGCAGGTTTAATTTTAGAAAGCGGAAAATTTAATTGGAGAGAGGATAAGTTTCCGCAGTTTTATGAAAAACATTATACACTCAGAGATCCGGACGGCAACTACCGTAGTTTTATTGAAGTTTTTCCCGAAACGCCTTTTACGGGAAGGATTCGGTTTACTTACCTTGACTTTTTCGGTGCCGTACTGTCACCTTTTGATGCGTATTTAGTCCTTATCGGCCTTGAAACACTTTCGGAGAGGGTATCAAAGCAGGTTCAAAATGCCAAGGCTTTGGCGGAATATTTAAGTAACCACGAGGCTGTTGAGTGGGTAAGATACCCTTCTTTAAAAGATAGTCCCTACTATAACCTTGCCGAAAGGGATTTTAAGAAAGGGGCCGGAGGAATTCTGGCTTTCGGTTTTAAAGGAACGGATGCCCAGAGGGAAACTTTCCTTAATAGCCTGGAACTGTTCCATTATCATGTCAATATAGGGGATGCCAGAAGCCTTATAGTAAATTCCCCTCAAACCACCCACAGCATGCTTGAGCCCAAAGAAAAAGAAAAGGCTCACATCCCTGAAAACCTTATTCGCATATCGGCAGGCCTGGAAGATATTAACGACCTTATATCCGATCTGGAGCAGGCCTTTAAACAGGCATTACATAAATAGAAATATTTTTAAGGAGAGTGATGAGGATATGAATAATAATTTGATTATAAAAAACGTTAAAAAACTTATAAGCGCTATTCTGCTTCTTGTCGTTATTACCGGAATATTGGCAGGATGCGGCAATAGCAAAAATAAAGAAGCCGCAAGCCAAAATAATACGGAGTTTAAATACGGAAAAATTGATATTCCCGGCAAACAAGGCTCTTTGTGCGCCGCACCTATTTATATTGCTTACGAAAAAGGCTTTTTTAAAGAAGAAGGTTTTGACGTAAACCTTATATCGGCAGATACCGAGACCCGAAAAATCGGTCTAAACAACGGAACCATACCTATTGTTAACGGAGATTTTCAGTTCTTCCCTTCAATAGAAAATGATGTAAAAGTAAAAGTTGTAGACGGCCTTCACTATGGATGTATAAAGCTTTTGGTTCCTAAGGATTCTCCTATTCAGGGGGTAGAAGATTTAAGAGGCAAGAAAATAAGCGTTGATGAAATCGGAGGAACACCTCATCAGGTGGCTGCCGTATGGCTTGAGAAAAACGGTATATCCGCAAGAGAGGAGGACAAAGAAGTAACCTTCCTTCCTTTTGATGACGGAAACCTTGCCGTGGAAGCCTTAAGAAAGGGCGAAGTGGATGTGGCAGCCCTTTGGGATCCATACGCTTCCGTTCAAGAAAAAACCGGGGATTACCGTGTAATCCTTGATATATCGGTGGATGAACCTTTTGCGGGAAAATACTGCTGCTTCCTATATGCTTCCGAAAAGCTTCTGAACGAAAAACCTGAGCATGTGGCAGCCCTTCTTCGCGCTTACAGGAAAGCTCAGGACTGGATTGCCAAGAATCCTGAAGAAACGGTAGATATAATCATTAACGGCAAGTACTCGCAGATAGAAGACAGGGAACTGGCCATAGAACTAATAAAGAACTACAGATATCCTACCTTTGAAGATAGGGAAAAGAATCCGGGTCAGGTAAGGGAAAATGTTCAATATTTTGCTGAGCAGCTGCATCAGATAGGTTATCTAAGTACCGACCCGGAAAGCTTTACCGAAAAAGCTTATGCAGATGTTGACGTAAGTTTGGATATAGATTAAGTTCCGGGATTGCCTCCGCCCGGTAATGAACAGTTACCGGGCAAATTTTTCCGGGAGGTTTTAAAATAGGAGGAATTGATTATGGGAAATGTATCACAAAATTACACATCAGCCCTCCCCATAATAAAGTCAAAGTTAAGTAAGAAAGGCCAAAAATTGATATCTAAAAAAGAATGGCCGGTTTATTTTATCTTAACTCTTGCGGGATTTGCCACAGCCATTGCTTCCAATGCTTTTATAAAGCAAATAGCGGATGTGGAAATAAAAGTTTACAATGTTGCAGGAATTAACCTTACCTTTAACACATTTTACAGGTTTGTTCTGGGTTTGCTGATACTTATATACGGGATATCCGGCATATATTCCTATTTTGATCCCATAAGAAGGTCAAACTTCGCATACAGGGCGCCATTTCGCTTTGCGGTAGGTATAGGTTTGGGATTATGGGACTTTTTAGGGACCAAACTGCTTTTGCTTCCCCAGCCGTTTTTCCCGGGGCCTGCAAAAATCCTTGAGGCTTTTATTATGGAAGGAGACTTTATATGGGAAAATACCCTTTATTCCTTAAGGCTTTTTGTTGTCGGGTTTAGCCTGGGAGTTGTGTTTGGTATTGGTACCGGAATCTTAATAGGCTGGTTTCCGAAAGTATATTATTGGGTATATCCGGTATTAAAAATGACCGGGGTTATTCCGGCAGTCGCCTGGATGCCGTTTGCACTAACCTTATTTCCTACACCTTTTATGGCGGCGGTCTTTCTAATAATAATCTGCGCCTGGTTTTCCATAGCAGGCTTAACTGCCCAGGGGATCCAGTCCACGCCTAAAGCACAGCTTGAAGTGGCAAAAACTTTAGGAGCCAAAACATCATTTTTAGTATTTCACGTTGCAGTCCCTCATGCCATGCCGCAGATTTTCACCGGTATATCCAATGCCAACGGTTTTGCCTTTACAACCCTTGTTATGGCTGAAATGATGGGGCAGCCCGGAGGCCTGGGGTATTATATAAATTTAAGTAAAGTGTGGTCGGCTTACTATAAGGTATTTGCTTCCATCCTGGTTATGGCTATACTGTTTAGCCTGATAATGAAAATAATAGCTAAGATAAGAGACCGTGTTTTGCGTTGGCAGAAAGGATGGGTGAAGGAATGAGTACAAATCATCCTGTAACTGAAGATATAATTTTAAAAATAGAAAATGTAAACCGTACTTACATTGATGAAGACGACAATCAGGTAGAAGCCCTGCAGGATATAAATTTATCGGTACGGCGTGGAGAATTTTTATCTATAATAGGTTCTTCCGGATGCGGAAAGACGACACTTCTTAGGCTTATAGCGGGGCTTGATAAGCCGGAAACGGGAAGACTTACCCTGGACGGAGAAGAGATAGTAGGGCCTGACCCTCAGCGGGGATACGTTTTTCAGCAGGGCGGGCTTTTTAACTGGCTTACGGTCGAGAAAAACATTGCTACAGGCTTAAAAGCCCGCAGGGTATATAAGAAAAACAAAGACTTAATTTCCCATTATATAAACCTTGTTGGGCTTACAGGATTTGAAAAGGCATATCCCCATCAGATAAGCGGTGGAATGGCCCAGCGGGTGGCAATTGCCAGGGCCTTAATAAACAATCCCAAGGTGCTTCTTTTGGATGAACCAATGGGGGCGTTAGATTCTTTTACCCGGGCGGATATACAGGAAAAGCTTCTGGAGTTACATAAGAAAAACAAAACGACCATGATTTTGGTAACCCATGACGTGGACGAAGCAATTTATTTATCAGACCGTATTGTTATTATGACTCCCAGACCGGGGAAAATCAGTGAAATCATGGAAGTAAACCTTCCCCATCCTCGGGATCGCGGAAGTACGCAGTTTCTTGCCATACGCAAGGAAATTCTGGAGAAATTTCATCTGGCCAGTGCTTTACCTCAGCCGGAATATACAATATAGTTATGGAGGATAAGTATATGAGCAAGAAAATAAGGCAAATAGCCATCTACGGGAAAGGCGGCATAGGAAAATCAACAACGACACAGAATTTAACTGCCGGACTTGCCGAAATGGGCAAGAAAATCATGGTGGTAGGCTGTGACCCGAAAGCAGACTCTACAAGGCTTTTACTCGGAACATTGGCACAGCGTACCGTTCTTGATACCCTTCGTGAAACGGGAGATGAGGTAGAATTAAGCAATATAATGCGAGAAGGCTTCGGAGGAATAAAATGTGTAGAATCCGGCGGCCCGGAACCCGGTGTCGGCTGCGCAGGCCGGGGCATTATAACTTCCATAGGTTTATTGGAACAATTGGGAGCTTATACGGAAGATCTGGATTATGTGTTTTATGATGTATTGGGAGATGTAGTCTGCGGCGGATTTGCCATGCCCATTCGTGAAGGTAAAGCCCAGGAAATTTATATCGTAGCCAGCGGTGAAATGATGGCCTTGTATGCCGCAAATAACATAGCAAAGGGAATTGCAAAGTTTGCGATGAAGGGTGGTGTTCGACTGGGCGGTATTATCTGCAACAGCAGAAATGTTGACCGGGAAGTCGATTTACTCCGGGCCTTTTGTGAAGAACTGGGCACACAACTTATATATTTTGTACCCCGTGACAACATTGTTCAGCACGCAGAAATTAACAGAAAAACCGTTATAGAATATGCACCAAATTCCCGCCAGGCTGACGAATACAGAAATCTTGCAAAAGCTATCGATGAAAATACTTATCTTACAATACCCAAGCCCATGACTCAGGAGAGGCTGGAAGAGATATTGCTTGAGTATGGGTTGATGGAATCCATTAAGGATAATTATAATATTTAAAAGTTGGAATATGTTTTTAACCGAAATATACGGATAAAGGATGCACATAGTGTATAAAACGCACTATGTGTTTTTTATTGCTTTCGGTATGGTTGTAATTAAGAACCGGTGATCCGGCTATTTTTATAACGGTTATGGATAATACGATTAAGATAAGGATTTTTTGATTTTAATTATTTTTTTTATTTACTTTTTGATGAAAAGCTTTAATATTAGAAAAATATATGTTTTCATTAATAGATTAGTTTCACGACTGAAGGAAAATTTGATAAAATATATTTGTCCCATGGTTTTAGTACAGCTCAAAGATATAATAGTTTATGTCATTAAAGTCTGTGAAGATATCATAGCAGGTTGTCGGACGATACTACTTCTAACTTCAAGGGAAAAACAGCTTATATAGAAAAAGACTTTAATGAATATAAGCAAATACTGTATGGTGGTTTGGGTAATATGGTTTGTAACAAGGATAAAATATTTGCAAATAATAAAAAGCAAAAAGGATGGGGGTATTATGAAAAAATATAAAGCATTAAAAAATCAGGAAATGAGCCTTATGGAAAAAGAACATATGGAAATTGTCCAAAAAATGGCAGCGGAATGTATGGTGTTGCTGGAAAATGACGGTGTACTGCCGCTTACAGCCAGTAGAGGAAATATTGCTCTTTACGGGAATGGGGCCAGAAGGACTGTAAAGGGCGGTACAGGTTCGGGGGATGTCAATTCAAGAACGGTAATAAATATAGAACAGGGACTGGAAAAAGCCGGCTTTAATATAACAACAAAATCCTGGCTGGATAATTTTGATAAAATAGTAGCTTCAGCTAAAGAGGCCTATTTGAAAGAATTGGATAAGCTATCGGAAAGTACGGGTATCTCGGCAACAATGCTTTCTATGTTTGATTATCCCTTTAGAGAACCTCAGGTGCCATTAATTACAAAAGAAGATGTTGATAAATCTGATACCGACACCGCTATATACGTAATTGGAAGGATTTCCGGAGAAGGAAAGGACCGCTGCTGTCAGGAAGGCGATTATCTGCTTTATGCCAATGAAATTGAAAATATTAAATTTATTGCTGAAAAATATAAAAAATGTATTGTTTTATTAAATACCGGAGGGGTAATAGATACTAAAGCTTTAAAGTCAATTCGTGGAATAAATGCAATAATGTATGTGGGACAGGCAGGAAATATCACCGGTCTTGCTGTAGCTGACGCACTTCTTGGTATTACTGCGCCTTCAGGAAAGTTGGCAGATACATGGGCATTAGATTATTGGGATTATCCTTCGTCAAAAAGTTTTAGCCTTAATGATGATAATGACGATGATGAGTATTATACCGAAGGTATTTATGTAGGATATCGTTATTTTGATACATTTAATGTAACACCAAGTTATTGTTTTGGATACGGTAAATCTTATACCGAATTTGAAATTAAGACTATTGATATAACAGCTGACTCTGATGTGATCTCATTAACTGTAAAGGTAACTAATACCGGAAACCGCTATTCCGGCAAAGAAGTTGTTCAGGTTTACTATTCAGCTCCGAAAGGAGATATAGAAAAGCCCTATCAGGAATTGGCTGCTTTCGCAAAAACGAAACTGTTGGCACCGGGAGAAAGCCAGGTCCTTGTAATTGAATATAAATTAACTTCAATGGCTTCTTATAGCGAAAAAAAAGCTGCCTGGATTATGGAAGCAGGGGAATATTTAATTAGGGTAGGAAACAGTTCCAGAAATACCAGGGTGGAAGGCGTTATAGTTATAAACAGGGATCTTATAATATCAAAACATGAAAATCTTTTCAGAAGCGACCTGCCTTTTGAAATCAGCTCTAAAGGAAAACAGCCTTATTCCTATCCAACGCAGGAGCATGAAAAGAAAAGTGCAAAAAGAATTATTGTAGATGTCACAAATATAAATACGGAGAAAATTGTATATAAGAGAGAAAAGCCTATATATTGTAATAAATCAAACGACAGAAAATTTACAATGGATGACGTTATGGCGGGTAATATATCTCTTGAAGACCTGGTAGCCCAGCTTACCGTAGAAGAGATGGCTAACTTGTGTGTGGGTTCCAAACGAGGAGAAAAAGAAGAGCAGTCTATAATAGGAAATGCTTCTAATATAGTCCCGGGAGCTGCAGGAGATACGACATCATTGCTTAGTTCAGACAGAAAAATACCTAACATGATTATGGCAGATGGACCTGCAGGCCTGAGGTTAAATCCTCATTTTATCACCGATGCTGACGGAAATCTGTTGTCCGGGGGTGAAGTGTTTGGAGAATTCAGATTAGAGTCAGAATCAAATGAAGAAATATCTGATGATGCTGTCCATTATTATCAATATTGTACCGCATTACCGGTTGCTTCATTGCTGGCTTCATCGTGGGACATGGACTTGATAGAGAAAGCCGGTGATTTAGTAGGAAAAGAAATGCTTCAGTTTGGAGTTACTCTATGGCTGGCACCGGGAATGAATATACACAGAAATCCGCTGTGTGGCAGGAATTTTGAGTATTATTCCGAGGATCCTTTATTTACCGGAATGTGTGCCTCTGCGATTACAAAAGGTGTTCAGAAACATCCCGGTATAGGTACTACTATAAAACATTTTGCTGCTAACAATCAGGAAAATAACAGATTTTATTCAAATTCTCATGTCAGCGAAAGGGCTTTAAGAGAAATATATTTAAAAGGATTTGAAATAGCTGTAAAAACATCTCAACCTATGGCTGTTATGTCGTCATATAATTTGCTTAACGGTGTGCATACTGCTAACAGCTATGAACTGTTAACTTCGCTTTTGAGAGATGAGTGGGGATTTAAAGGACTGGTAATGACAGATTGGTTTGCCACTCATAATACTGATTTCTTAACAGGAAAAAAAGAAAGAAAATATCCTGCTTCTTCTTCACCGTTATGTATTAAAGCGGGTAATGACCTAATTATGCCCGGAGGACAAAAGGATGTTGATGAAATTATTAGGGCTGTTTATAAAGAAGAAGGAGAAGGGACTTATAAAATAACATTAGAAGAACTGCAGTACTGCGCATTAAATATTCTACGAATTATTTTGCAGTCATCCTGTTATGAAAATGCAAAACCATATATAGAGCAGTTTGGAGAACTGCCCTGGGTAATCAGGGTCAAAAATTGAATTTAAAATTGGCAGAGTATATAACTATATAAAGCAGTCATATAAAATGAATGGAATTAAGCATCGGCCTTTGGGCTGATGCTTAATTTGTATATAACCGGGTCAATTAGAAAAAGCTTGAGGAATATGAAAATTGGATCTATGTTGTAATTTACGATTATAAATTTGTTTACACATTTATATTATAATGATATAATCATCGAAGGTAAAAATCACCAATAAATTTGGTTATGAATTTTAAAAAGTATTTTCTTATACATACGAAAGAGAAGCAGGATAAGAGCAATTATACATAAAAAGAATTGCAGGAGGAAATAAGACATGAAATTAGCCGATATAACCTGGGACGAGGTGCGAAGGTACCTTAAAAAAAAGACAGTCTTATAATACCTGTCGGAACCTGTGAGCAGCATGGATATCATTTGCCAATTTATGAATGTTTAGTTAAACAGAATAATTACAAATTACATAATAGAATGAAAGAATTTGTGGATATATAATCGGAAAATTAGAGTCTGTGTGGATTACTTTTTGGTATAAAGGCGTAAGCTTTCGGCTTATAAAAAGGTGTTCCCGGATAATATCAGCAGGCATTGATGCTCTGCATACGGGAACACCTTTAAAGTTTCCTGAAACAGTTAAATAAAAACATCGGTAGACTTCAAAAGTTAATGCTACGATCAACTTTACATTGCCATTAAAAGAAAAATAAAATATTATTCTATTAGGTAAAGGTGAAGTATTTATCACGATTATTTGAGTTAATAAAAAAGCGTTTCTGAGAAATTCGTAAACTTTGGTTAAAGTAAGGGAAAAGAAAGAAGAGGTATTGAAGGTATTAGTTGAATAAATGCCTATTATAGAGAAAAGGTATTATTTTTACGGCAGTCTTGCATCGAGCTATCAGGTTGACAGTGTACAAAAATAGGTTTTTTTCTTTGTTGGCCTAAAAAGGAGGATTCTTATGCCCGAAACTTATCTTATAAACGGACAGGTCTATAAAGACCGTACATTTAAGCAAATGACAGTCGGCATTCGAAACGGAAAGATTTATTTACTTGAAGATAATGAAAAACTTCCCGAAGGCGCTGATATTATAGATGTTGAGGGAAAAAAGATAATCCCCGGCTTTATAGATATTCACTGTCACGGAGCGGCGGGGGTGGATGTAAACGCGGCAAGTGCCGAGGATTTGGAAAAAGTTTGCCGGACTGTAGCTAAGTACGGAACAACGTCATGGTTGGCTTCCGTTCTTACTGATACGGAGGAGCAAACCCTATGGTGCATAGATGAGTATAATAAGTACAAAACCTTAGAGCATAAGGGAGCCAACCTTTTAGGTATACATCTGGAGGGGCCTTTTTTATGCAGTATGTATAAGGGAGCCATGCCTGAACATTTTCTTAGGCCTTCCGATATAAGCTTGCTTAAAAAGTACCAGGATAGGGCAGAAGGAGATATCAGATACATTACGGTTTCGCCTGAGGTGGAAGGTGTTATCGAAGATATCCCGAAGATGATTGAAATGGGAATGACCGTAGCAATCGGTCATTCGGGAGCCGATTATGAAACCGCCTGGCAAGCCATCAATAACGGCGCAAAAGCCTCTACCCATACTTTTAATGCCATGAGACTGCTTCATCAGCGTCAACCTGCCATTATGGGAGCAGTATTGGAATCCGATATTTATTGCGAAGCAATCTGTGACGGAAGGCATTTGCACCCCGGTGTTGTCCGGTTACTGATTAAAGTTAAAGGGCTTGACCGGGTTATTGCGGTTACGGATTCCATTATGGCGGCAGGCTTGCCGGACGGTGAATACCGATTAGGAGTAAATAATGTTTTCGTAAAAGACGGGGATGCCAGGCTGGCAGACGGGACCAGAGCAGGAAGTACTTTGACTCAGAATGTGGCATTGAAAAACCTTCTTGAGTTTACCGGAAGGCCCTTGGGAGAAATCATTCCCCTTCTGACTGAAAATCCGGCAAGACTTATAAATGTATTTGACAAAAAAGGCTCGATAGAGAACGGAAAAGATGCGGATTTGGTTATTCTGGATGAAAACAACAATGTGGCGGATGTGTTTGTTTTGGGTAACAGGATTTTATAGTGGATAGTACTCTTAAGAAATGCGCTTGCAGTCGGACTTTGGAAATTTAGAAAGATACAAGTTTATACTTATGAAAGGTAAATTAAAACTGAAAAGTTGCTTATGTTTTATTTTAAAATAACATAAAGAGGGTTAATATACATGGATAAGATGAAGTCTGAATTAAAAATATGTGAATCATGCATAATGCGGTTTAAACCGGTAGTAAATGCTATAGAAGTAATTTTAAAGGAAACGGATAAAGACCCGGTTTTGGTGGCTATAGACGGCAAATGTGCAAGCGGTAAAACTACGCTGGGATATTATCTGCAGCAAATATTTGATTGCAATCTTTTTCATATGGACGACTTTTTTCTTCAAGCTCACCAAAGAACAAAAGAACGCTTAGAAGAACCCGGCGGAAACGTGGATTATGAAAGATTTAAGGCCGAGGTACTTATGCCTCTTTTAGAAAAAAAGCCGGTTAAATATAGGACTTTCAACTGTAGTCTGCTAATGATTGATAAAGAATACGATATAAGTCCGAGGAGGCTTAATATTATAGAAGGTTCCTACAGCCAGCATCCTTATTTTGAAAACCCTTATGATTTGCGAGTCTTTATGGATATTGATACTAAAGCTCAGACAGATAATATAAGAAAACGAAACGGAGAAGACGGGCTAGAAATTTTCTTAAACAAGTGGATACCTATGGAAAACAGGTATTTTGATTATTTTAAAGTTAGGGAAAACAGTCAGATTGTGATTGAGTGGAAAGAACCGAGATAAGAAATGAGCATTCGGTCCTGCTAAAAGCCAGTCTGGTTTTTAGTTTTGACGGGATATGTATTTATAAAGAATATTTTTAGGTAGTAGAAGAATTGGTATAAAAAGATACTATTATGTGTAAAACAAATTAGTAATTTAATTATAAAAAAAGCATCATTATAAGAATGGAGTATAAGATACACTCAAGACTTATAAATGATGCTTATTAAATGTTATTATTTCAGCTAAATGTTATACAGAATCTTATTAAGAGTATGTATTTGGCTTATATCGTGAATTTCTTTACAGCCTTTGTTAACTCGTCCGCATTATCTTTTAATGATTTAGCCGAATTATTCAAAGCCTCTACGGAATTTAACTGCTCTGTGGCAGCCTGGCTTACAGAGTTAGATGATGCTGCAATTTCTTCCAGTACAGCACTTATATTTTCAATTGATCCCAAAGTACTAATTCTTGATTCTTCGATATTGTTTATATTTTCAGAGATGTAATTTAAATTAACAATCAATTTTTCAACACTTTCATTGATTCTATCATAAGAAACTGTTGTATTTTTTACCGCATTTTCCTGCTGGCTTATAACTTTTTCTACCTTTTTAGCTGTTTCAACTGCTGTTTGGGTGTCATCCCAGATACTGGCTATTATTTTTTGAATTTCATTAACAGAATATTTTGATTTTTCAGCCAGATTTCTAATTTCGTTGGCAACTACAGCAAAACCTCTGCCGGCATCTCCGGCTCTGGCAGCCTCTATTGAAGCATTTAGTGACAGCAGGTTGGTCTGGTCTACTATTTCATTAATTACTTTGGTTATCTGCGTTACGGCGGTCGACTTTTCTGCCAGAGTTTCAATTGCATTAATTATATCAGTAGTTATATCAATAGTCGCTTTAGTCTGCTGATTAAGTTCTTGTGTACAATTGGTACCTTCTGCGATCGATACCTTAACATGGTCAGCAATCCTGCTTATTTCTTTTGTATTATCGCTTACCAGAACAATCTTCTTTGACAAATTGTCCATCTGTACAAGGCATTCTTCAGCATCATTGGCTTGCTGCATAATTCCTTGTTCTATTTCGTTCATGGCACGGGAGATACCCTCTGTGTTTTTTAAGAATACAGCAGACGTTTGATTTAATTCGACAGAAGACTCTGACACTATACCGCTTAACAGGTTAACCTGTTTTATCAAATCTTTCATATTTGAAAAGGTTGATTTTATTTCTTCAATTAGTGTTTTAAATTCATCATTCCTGTTGGTATGAAAATCAACTGTCAAGTCTCCGCTAGCTGCTTTTTTAAGGCCGGATATAACATTTTTAATAGTCTTGTCTATACCGGTTGATATCATTGCCGCTATAACTACCGCAATAACACAAGCTACTAATACCAGTAGAACGGTGATGTTTCTGATACCTGTTGCTTGTCCGGTAATAGTGGATTTTGGTATCAGGGAGCAAATCATAGCACCGGTATTACCGATTTTTGAGTACATAAACAAATAAGATTTACCGTTGAATTTTACATATTCGGATCCTTTAATTTCACTGTTTTCCAATGCATTTTTGTAAAATGACTGGTCACTGAAAAGTATTTCTTCGTTATCATTTTTTGTAATCTCTTTTCCGTCTGCGGTTACAAAGGCTAATATTCCGGTGTCATCGAGATTTGTGTTCTTAAGGATATTCTTGATCACATCAGCCTGTACGTCGATGATAAGAAAAGATGGAAAGTTAGGATATTTACGGATTAAACGCAAAGAGTAATTTGCGCTGTTTGTCTCAAACTTTTCATCTAAATAAGCATCGCTTCCAGACCAAATTAAATTGGACCTGTTATTAACTAACTGTTCACCTATATCTGTATCAAGAATCCCTTTATAAATTTCGCTGTTCAATGTAATACTGTTTTTTGAAGAAATTGCCGTAATGCTTTCGGGTATTACATAGATGCTGAGTATAAAGTCATCTACTGTACTTTTCACAACAAAATCATTTTGTATGTTATTTAAAAGCTGAAACATTTCAGCCTTAGAATCTATATGTGCAAATGTGAAGTATCTGTTTATATTATTATCACTGAGATATTCCTGCGATGTGTTTTCTACTGTTTTTAAACCAAAGCTTATGTATTCGGCTGTTTTTTCAACTACTTGTATAGCAGTATCCTGATATTTATTAGAAAGACCTGAGGCAGCCAATCGATACGAAGAAATACCTAATATGATAATAAAGGCTATGGGGATTAAAAATGAAAGGATTAATTTAATACGCAGAGAAGAAAACTGTTTTGGCATGGGAATTTTATTTAGAAGTTGCTTCCCTTTGTGTAGCATTGATAATATTCCGTTTTTTACGTTTTCTTTAGTAGAATTATTTTTAACGCCCATCATTTTACCTCCAGTTTCAAAACCAGTCCACCCATATAAATTATGTTAGTGCTGTACCTGCAGGTAAAATGACTTACGTTACAAGTTACTCACTATCATAATCTATATAGACTCGTGGTTTATTATAAGATAATTTGTAATAGTTTGTCGAATAATATCATTAATTTTACCATAAATTATGAAAATTGACTAGACTAAATATATTATCTTAAATTATTTTTATATAATGTTATAGATGACTTTATCTTGAAAGCTAAAATAATTTATATATATTAGTAGTTTCGCTGATTTAAAAAATTTTTACAGAATTAACTTTTATATAAAAGGCTGCCGAATTATATAAGGGGATAAGAATAAATCGTTTAGACATTAATTATTAATTATTAATAAAATTGTCGAAATAAAGTAAAAAAGGATAGAATTTTATTATGGAATGTGATATGGTTAGTGTGTTTGCTTTTTTGATGGGGAGAATGACTTAGAGAATGAAGGTAGATGAAAATGGTATCTTATAAAAAGGATAAAGAAATTAGTTTTGGACCCATGTTTCGTAAAATAATCCTTTTTGCATTGCCTATCATGGCAATGAATATACTCCAGCTTTTATTTAATGCAGCGGACTTGGTTGTAGTCGGAAGATTTGCAAGTAAAGAAGCAATGGCAGCAGTTGGCGCCACAGGTGCAATTATTAACTTGATAGTTAACTTATTTATGGGATTATCAGTGGGAACAAGTGTTATAGTAGCTCAGGATTATGGAGCTCAGGATGCGAAAGCAATAGAAAAATCGGTCCATACTTCAATAACTGTAAGTGTTATTGCAGGTATTACAGTGATGATATTGGGACTTTTACTTTGTAATCCAATGTTAATTATGATCGGTACACCTGCTGATATTATTGATTTATCCGCTGTATATATGAGAATATATTTTCTTGGTGTCCCGGCAAGTATGATATATAATTTCGGTGCCGCGATACTTCGTGCAATTGGAGATAGCCGTAGGCCAATGTATTATTTAGTGATATCCGGTATTACAAATGCCTTATTGAACATGTATTTTGTTATAGTACTGAATATGAGCGTGAACGGTGTGGCCTGGGCTACCATTATATCTCAGTATCTGTCGATGATTTTGATTCTTTGGTGCTTAATACGCAATGAGGAAAGAACAATCCGATTGAATTTAAGAAAGTTGCATATAGATCGTGAAAAACTTGCGAAAGTTATAAAAATTGGTTTGCCGGCCGGTTTGCAGTCACTGCTTTTTTCGATTTCCAATGTACTCATTCAGTCTGCAATTAATTCATTTGGTACTGCTATGGTAGCAGCAAGTTCCGCGGCCGGAAATATCGAGGGATTTGTCGCAACTCCCATGAATGCATATTATAATGCGGCTATAACGTATACCGGTCAGAGTATGGGAGCAAAAAAATATGACAGGATAGATGAGATAGCAAAAATTTGTACCATTTTGACTTTTGCTACATGGATAATAGTAGGCGGGCTTACAATGATATTCAGTAGACCGCTGTTATCTATTTTTAACTCTGACCCTGAAGTCATTCGGCTTGGTGCAATCAGAATCAATGTCCTTATGGTAGCTTACTTTACATGTGGTATCATGAATGTTTTTCCGGGGTTAACCCGTGGTATGGGATATTCGGTATTACCGATGCTTTGTACGTTAATCGGAGCCTGCCTGTTTCGTATAGTATGGCTGGTTACTTTCTTTAAATGGTTTCGAAACGTCTACATGCTTTTTGCCTGCTATCCTGTAACCTGGGCACTGGCAGGAATAGGACAGGTAGTAAGTTTCTTTTATGCGAGGAAGAAGATAAGGCAGGAAGCGTGAGAAAATTTTGAAAATATGTAAAATGATACAAAAGGTAGTAGTGGCACTTGATAAAGTGATACTGCTACCTTTTGAGCATATATGGAGGAAAGAATTTATGTATTACAAATACTGCCGATGAAATATAAAAAATGAAACAGATCAAATACACAAAAATTCTTAATACATATAAAAATAGTAAACTATTGTAAGGAATTGTTTGAATTTGCGGTTTATTATGTTAAAATGTATATAAAAACCCAGTTATATATGGAGGATGATATGTTTTATTCAGATAGACCGATTAACTCAAATAAAGAGGATCAGCTAGGAAGAAGCAATTTTGCAAAATTACTTGCAAAAGCTATTTATAATCTGAATAATAAGGATACTTTCACTATTGCTCTTAGTGGTAAATGGGGAAGTGGAAAAACCTCTCTTGTTAATATGATGCTAAAAGAATTAGAGGAAAATCAAAAAGATATAAATGACAATAATAAAATTATAATAATACGTTTTGAGCCATGGAATTTTTATGATGCCAATCAACTTTTATCCCAATTCTTTATTAGATTATCTAGTGAATTACGCAGTAAAGGCGATACTAATTTGGCTAAAGTAGGAGATGCAGTTGAAAAATATGCAGAAGCGTTTGATCTGGCAGAAATGATCCCGTATGTTGGCAAACCATTGGCTTTAATAGGAAAAAACTGCACAAAAATACTTGGTAAAAGGATGAAAAAAGGCTTTGATGAAAGTGACATACTAAAACAAAAAGAGTTTGTGATCAATCTTCTTATAAAGCAAAATAAAAGAATACTTATTGTTATTGATGATATAGATAGGTTAAGTAATGAGCAAATACGACAAGTTTTTCAATTGATTGCATCTGTTGCAAAGTTTCCAAATATGATTTATCTATTGGTATTTGATAAGGATATTGTTATTAAAGCACTAGAAAAAGTTCAAGAAGGTGAAGGAGAGGATTATCTAAAAAAGATAATTCAAATGCCTATTCAAATTCCAGACATTCCAAAGGAAAAGCTAAGGCAAGTATTTTTTAATCGTTTGACATCAATTCTTAATGAATTTAAAGATATAAGTTTTCAACAATCTAGATGGCAAAGATTATATATGATGTGTATTGATCCATTTATAAATAATTTAAGAGATATTAATCGGCTTTGTAATTCAATAAAGTTTAAATTAATATCTATATATTCAGAAATCGATTTTACTGATATTGTTATAATATCTGCAATAGAAATTTTTTTACCACAAATTTATGAATGGATCAAAAATAATAAATCATTCCTAACAGGTGAATTTAATGTGGAGCTACTACTTTGGAATAGAAAATCACAAAAAGAAATGTACGATTTTTATTATTCTGAAATAAAAACGCTGTTACATCAAAAAAATAAAGAAAAAATAAAAACAGATAAAGATAAAAAAGACGATATAGAAACAGTCATTACATGTTTATCTCATCTGTTTCCATATTTCGGACAAAAGATTGGACGAGCTTATGAGGTAAATGACTTAAATATGTTTAGAAAAAACAATCTGATTGCGCATCCAGAGAAGTTCAATAGATATTTTGATCTTGACTTGAATAATGTTGGATTAAGAAAAGCAGAAATTAATAAAGCAGTTTACTCATTAAATCAAGATGAATTAAAAAATTATCTTCTGGATCAGGATAAAAAAGGGATTAGTTATGAATTTCTTGAAGAAATAAATGCTATGAGATCTGAAATACCATCGGAAAGAGCAAAAATTATAATAGATGTGTTACTTGAGACTTCTACTGAATTAGATGTTATTACTAATAAAATGATTTTCTCGGTAAGTTCTAGCTTTTATGCAAAACATATGATAATTGATTTATTAGATATAATTGATCCATCAGAGAGACTTAGCTTTCTTATTAATAAAATAAATAATGCTAATATAGCAATTTTGCAAACTATAGCAACAATTATTAATACGATTGAATTAGGTTATGGAAGATTGGCGGCTAATGGAATTGAAAGAGCTTATAAAAAAGTAATTACTTTAGATGAACTTATTAAACTTGAAGAAATATTTATTCTAAGACTAAAAGCTATATTAAATGAATATAATCTTTTTGATTTTAGAGATTGGAAAATGGTTTGCTATCTTTTGGAGAATTTTGATTCAGATTTTGCGAGTGAATACCTATCAAATGCATTAAACGAAGAAAAAAATATTGCAAGATACTTGGAAGATTCAGTAGTTGCATGGACTGGTAATGATGTAGAATACGAAATTACTGAAAATTATAAAAAATATTTGACAGAAGACAGGATATTTCAAGCTATTAATAATTTGGTTGAATCTGGTGATTTATTTATGTTACCTGAGGAAACACAGTACAAATGTGTAGCTTTCTACATAAAAGTGTCTGGTAATTATAAGTATAGTAAATATATTCCTAAATCCGATGTAATTAAATTATTAAAAAATATTGAAGAAAAAAGAGTAATTAAATAAGGCATATAGTAAATGCCTATTTCACAAACCCATCTTTTCAGTTTATAATAAAAAAAGACCTCCCAGTGCCAGTCAATCATCTAACCACCAGGAGGTAAATACAAATGCCTAATAATCTTATCACAAATTTATTAAATTTGGAAGGCATTTTTGTAAAAAAATTACTCAAGCAGATAATTATTTAAAGATTTTCATTGAAACCAAAGCCACTACACAGACCTGCCCTTGCTGCCATCAGCCTACAAAACAGATACA
>Ga0207865_100156_pt1 | contig 82978 bp, 82 predicted proteins | sample HigsolmetaAR204D_FD_184836 | JGI IMG/M metagenome (GOLD analysis project Ga0207865, IMG submission 184836) | Ionic liquid and high solid enriched microbial communities from the Joint BioEnergy Institute, USA - AR20-4-D (SPAdes) (version 2) ... | reverse complement strand
AACTAACCCAGAGCATGTCCCGAGTTGGCAGGTGTATTGATAATGGTCCAATGGAAGCCTTCTGGGGAACCCTGAAATGTGAGAGGTATTATTTGCATACATACAGTACCTTTGAGGAACTCAAAAAAGACATTGATGCCTACATTTACTTTTACAATAACGAGCGATTACAGGCAAAACTAAACGGCCTCAGTCCTATGGAATTCAGGACCAAGGCCGCTTAACCGATTTTTATTTTTTTACTGTCTACTTGACGGGGGGCAGTTCAAAGCTTCAAGACTTTCGGGATAGCCTTCGCGGAGGCGTATTTTCCTATTCGGTCATTTCACAAAGCCGAGCAGCATTTCGCGGACCAGCTTCGACGCCACGATCGGCGTCTGCTCGGTCGGATCGTAAATCGGCGCCACTTCGACCACGTCGGCCCCGACCACGTTCGCGCCGGAACGGGCGATCAGATGCACCGCTTCCAGCAGTTCCTTCGAGGTGATGCCGCCCGCTTCGGCCGTGCCGGTGCCCGGAGCGGCCGAAGGATCGAGCACGTCGATATCGATCGTGACGTAAACCGGGCGCCCGGCCAGGGAGGGCAAAACCTCGCGCAGGGGAGCCGCTACGTCGAACGGGTAGAAGTTGATGTTTTCGCGGGCGTAAGCCCACTCTTCGCGGCTGCCCGAACGGATGCCGAACTGATAGATGTTGCGCCCGCCCATCAGCTCGGCCGCCTTGCGGATCGGCGTGGAGTGGGAGAGCGGTTCCCCCTCGTAGCTTTCGCGCAGATCGGCGTGGGCATCGATATGGATGACCGCCAGATCCGGATATTTCTTATAAACTTCCTGCAGCACCGGCCAGGTGACGAGATGCTCGCCGCCAAGCCCGAGCGGAAACTTGCCGTCGGCCAGCACGCCCCGCACGTAATCGCCGATGATGTCCAGGCTCCGGGCCGCGTTGCCGAACGGCAGCAGCAGATCCCCGGCATCGAAATACGCCAGCTCCTCCAGGCTCCGGTCCAGGTAGGGGCTGTATTCCTCCAGGCCGACCGACGCTTCCCGGATCCGGCCGGGACCGAAGCGCGATCCGGGACGGAACGAGACGGTAAAATCCATCGGCATGCCGTAAATAACCGCTTTGGAAGACGCATAATCGTCAGAGCTGAGAATGAAGACGTTGCCGGAATACTTTTGGTCCAATTTCATGTGCGATGCGGTCTCCTTTTGAGCGATAAGCCCTGTTATTTGGTCAGGTCTTCCACGAATTTCGGCAGCACGAACGCCGCATGGTGCAGGCGGGGCGTGTAGTATTTGGTGTCGATTTCGGGAATGTCCTCAATCTTGACGTTCAGCGGATCGTACGTTTTGCTGCCCATCGTGAACGTCCACAAGCCGCTCGGATACGTCGGGATGTTGCAGCCGTACACGCGCACGATCGGGAACACTTCCTTCACGTCGCGGTTGACGCTGCGGATCAGATCGGCCTTGAACCACGGGTTGTCCGTCTGCGCGACGAACAGGCCGTCCTCGCGCAGCGATTCGTAAATCCCCTGATAGAAGCCCCGCGTAAACAGATGCACCGCAGGGCCGACCGGCTCCGTCGTGTCCGCGATAATGACGTCGTACTCGTTCTTATGGTCGTGAATATGCTTGAAGCCGTCGTTGACCAGCACTTCGACGCGCGGATCGTCGAGCTTGCCGGCGATCGTCGGCAAATATTTTTTGGAATATTCGATGACCTTGCCGTCGATATCGACGAGCACCGCTTTTTTCACTTTCGGATGCTTCAGCACTTCGCGGATGACGCCGCCGTCTCCGCCGCCGACGACAAGCACGTTTTCCGGATTCGGATGCGTAAACAGGGCCGGATGCGCCGCCATCTCGTGGTAAACGAATTCATCGCGGACCGTCGTCATGACCATCCCGTCGAGCAGCAGCATATTGCCCCATTCCTCGGTTTCCACCATGACCAGTTCCTGAAAATCCGTTTGCTCATGCACGTACGTGCGCTTGATTTTGGCCGTAATGCCGAAGTTCTCCGTTTGTTTCTCCGTAAACCACAATTCCGTTGTAGACATGAGTAGAACCCTTCTTTCCAGGGGAATTTGGACGCAATTGACGTTTGCCGTACAGCCGGACGGAAGCTTCCTTGTCCGCCTCCCGCGCCGGGCTGCTTGACCAACCAAGATGTATTATAGGGTATCGCCAGCAAAATGCAACCAAGTTCGCGCACAAATTCCGGCTGCCTCTCTTCCGAATATCCCGGCCTCTCTTACTCCATACTAAGTGGGAAAAGTTGACTCCCGATCAAGGGCAGGCATCCGGGAAGGAGGGATTATCGATCGAACGCGGCGCGCATCAAGACCATTCCGTCCATGACAGGAAAACCGCGGCCCGGGCGAAGGCCGGCAGACGTTCCGGCCGCCTGCGCAAACGCCATCTGCTCGCGCTTCTACTCTTGTCCGTTTCAGCCCTGCTGTTCGGCGCCCTGGCCGTCTCCGTCCGCTACGGTTCGCTTCCCGCCGCTTCCTTCCCGCAGTCGACGCAGATCACGGACGCGGAAGGCCGCGTGCTCGCTTCGCTGCAAGGCGGCGTCAACCGGCGCACGGTTTCGCTCAAGGACATCTCCCCCTGGCTCGTGCGGGCGACGATCGCCGCAGAGGACCGCAGGTTCTACGAGCATGCCGGCCTCGATTTGCGCGGGCTGGTCCGGGCCGCCTGGGTCGACGTGCGGCATCTGTCCAAAGAGCAGGGAGCGAGCACGCTGACCCAGCAGCTGGCCCGCAATCTGTACTTATCCCACGAGCGCACGTGGACCCGCAAGCTGAAGGAAGCGTGGTACGCGGCCAAGCTGGAACAAACGTTCTCCAAAGACGAAATTCTCGAGATGTATTTGAATCAGATTTACTACGGCCACGGCGCTTACGGGGCGGAAGCGGCTTCCCGGCTTTATTTCAACAAGCCGGCCAAGGAGCTGACGCTGGCCGAAAGCGCCATGCTGGCCGGCATCCCGAAGGGGCCGCGCTATTATTCGCCGCACCTGCATCCGGAGCAGGCGAAGGCCCGGCAGCGGACGGTGCTGGAGGCGATGAAGGAGACGGGAATCATTACGGCCAGACAGGCGGAACAGGCCGCCAAAGCCTACGTCCCGGTGCAGCCGCTGCCGAAAAACCAGGGCGTCGTCGCCCCCTATTTCGTCGACTACGTGCGCAAGCTTGCGGCCGAGCTGCTCGGCGAGGAGGAATCGCTGCTGAGCGAGGGCGGGCTGACGATCACGACGACGCTCGACAGCCGGATGCAGCAAGCGGCCGAAGAAGCGGTCGCCGCCAAGCTGCCGAAGAACAGCGAGCTGCAGGCCGCCCTTGTGGCGATCGACCCCGCCACCGGCCATATCAAAGCGATGGTCGGAGGCCGCAATTACGCCGAAAACCAGTTCAACCGCGTGTTCGCCACGACCAGGCAGCCGGGCTCGGCGTTCAAGGCGATTCTGTACGCGGCAGCGCTCGACCAGCGCGTCATTACGCCGGCGACCCGCTTCCGCAGCGAGCCGACGATCTTTTATTACGACAACGACCGGAAGATATACCGCCCGAGCAATTTTAACGACCGGTACGTTCATGCCGACATCGGACTGCGCCAGGCGATCCGCACGTCCGACAACATCTATGCGGTGAACACCATCATGCAGGTCGGGCCGGAAAAGGTGATCGGCATGGCGAGGCGCCTCGGGCTGACCGCGCATCTTGCGCCGGTGCCTTCGCTGGCGCTGGGAACGTTCCCCGTAAGCCCTTTCGAGATGGCTTCCGCCTACGCGGTGTTCGCGGCCGGCGGCATCCGGACGGAACCGGCCGCCATCCTTCGCATCGCCGACCGGAACGGGCGCGTGCTGTATGAAGCGCGGCCCCGAAAGGAGCAAGCGGTGGAGCCGGCGCTCGCTTACGTGGTGACGGACCTGCTGCGCAGCGTTTTCGATACGGGCGGCACCGGCCATCGGGTCGCCCGCATGCTCAAGCGGCCCGTCGCCGGCAAATCGGGCACCACCGCTTCCGACGCCTGGTTCGTCGGCTACACGCCGGAGCTGGCCACGGCGGTCTGGGTGGGCTATGACCGGGGCCGGGCCATTGCATCCAGCGAAACGCACCGGGCGGCGCCGATTTTCGCGGAATTTACCGAAGCCGCGCTCGCCTCCGTTCCTCCCCGTCCGTTCGAGATGCCCGAGGGCGTGATCAGCGTCGAGATCGATCCGGCGAGCGGGCTGCTGGCGGGACCCGGCTGTCCGGCCGACGAGCGGGACAAGGTGCGGGAGACCTTCCTTGCGGGAACCGAACCGACGCAGGCTTGCACCGTTCGGGAGCAGCCGGATCGGCCGGACGCCTCCGGCGGCGGGCAAGGCGGCGCGTCGTGGTGGAGCCGGCTGCGGCGCTGGTGGGGCGGGTAAGTTGGCTCGCCCGTCCCGGCCGCGGCCGGGAGATGCAAAACGGCCAGGCGGGATCATGGCTTCCCGCCTGGCCGTTTTGCGCGAACAGGCCGACCGATCCGGCCCGCTCAGCCTTTTTAAGCCAGCATATCCTTCAGTTCCTGGGGAGAATGATTCCACCAGTCCGCATTGTGCTCCTGCAGCAGGCCGCGCAGCAGCGCTTTTTCTTCCGGCCCGAGGTTGTCGAGCAGGTATTTCCGTTTTAACGCCGCATCCATCCGGTTGACATGGTCGGCCAGAATCTTCCATCCCCGCCGCGCCTCCGTATCGACAAGCATCTCGCAGGACGCCATTCCCGCATAATAGCCGCCTTCCTGGTCGTGGTCGACCGCCACCCAAACGATCCATACCTTGCGTCCGTTCGGCACGGTCTCCTTGTCCGGGGAAAATTTGATCCCCTTCTCGACCTTGCTCTTGGCGTGCATGGCCCCCATATCGATGTACGCTTCTCCCTGATCGATAATGACCGGGGACACTTGGCTCAAATCGATGCTCCCGGCCCCGAATCCTTTATGCTGCTTGCTGTTGCTGATAATATTCAGCGCCAGCTTTTTCTTCTCCGGCGCGGATTGCTGCGGTTGATTTTGCTCCATCGTTCACGCCTCCATCCAATACGAACTAACCACATTGTAGCGAATTTGCCCGAGAAAAGCGATGACCCGGCCGCTGTCCGCATCCAGATATATTCCATGGACAACCGGCATATATATCCCGTAGAAAGCTTGTCAACGGGAGGGTAATCCGTATGCCCCAACGCCGCTTTACGCGCTTCCTCGTTCCGGCCGCCGCCGCCGCATTGCTCGTCTTCTCCATTCCGTTCGGATTCGCCGAGGCTTGGGTGAACCAATACGCCCTGCCGGCCTCCGCGCAGCCGCAGCAGGAGCCGGCGCCCGCCGCCGCCGAACCCGGCGCCGACGTTCCGATCGCGCCCAAGCCTGCCGTCCTGAGCAACCGGGTGGCGGAATATCACATCAGCGTCAAACTGGAGGATGGCGACACGCTGACGGGCCAGCAAACCTTAACCTGGAAAAACCCCGGCCGCAAGCCCGTCCAGGAGTTTTACCTTCATCTGTACCCGAACGCCTTCTCCCCGGGAAGCACGTTCCTGAAGGAATCTGGAGGGCAGCTTCGGGGGGACAAAATGAAAGCCGGCAGCTACGGGTCCATGACGTTGACTTCGCTTGCCACCGAAGAAGGCGAAACGCTGCTGCCCCGCCTGCATTACGTCCAGCCGGACGACGGCAACCCGGACGACCGGACGCTGGCTTCCTTCCGGCTGCCGGAGCCGGTCGGTCCCGGCCAGACCGTCACGCTCCGGATGAGCTTCACCGTCAAGCTCCCGCAGGTGTTTGCCCGCATGGGGACCGCCGGAAACTTTGTCATGGCCGGACAGTGGTTTCCCAAGGCCGCCGTCTACGAGACGGCCGGAACGCGCGGCCGGACGTCGGAAGGCTGGAACGCGCATCAATACCACGGCAATTCGGAATTTTACGCGGACTTCGGCCTCTACAACGTCAAGATCGACGTGCCGGAGTCGTACAAGGTGGCCGCGACCGGCTTCCAAACCCAGCAGCCCGCCGTCAAGAACGGCCGAAAAATCTACCAGTTCTATGCCGACGACGTGCACGACTTCGGCTGGGCGGCATCCCCGTCATTCCGCTACGTGGAGGAGTCTTTCTCTTCCGAAGGCGTGCCGGGCGTCCGCATCAAGCTGTACATCGACCCGCTGCACGCCAAGCTTCAGGAGCGGTACATGCACGCCGCCAAGTCGGCGCTGGCGCTTCTGGGCAAGTGGTACGGGAATTATCCTTACTCCACCCTGTCCGTCGTCATTCCTCCCGCCGACGCAAGCGGCGCGGGCGGCATGGAATACCCGACGCTCGTCACGGGAGCGGCCGCCAAAAACGACAATCCCGGGTTCGAGCTGGAGAGAACGGTCGTCCATGAAATCGCCCATCAATATTGGTACGGCATCGTCGCCTCCAACGAATTCGAGGAGGCATGGCTGGACGAAGGGTTCACCTCCTATACGGAGGATAAGCTGATGGCGGCGATTTACGACGTTGTGCCCAACAGCGCGGTCGAAGCGAGTTATTTAACCCATCCCGAGCCGTTGAAAATGAATGCCTGGCTGTACGACAGCTCGGACAGTTACGCGGAAAACGTGTACATGCGCGGCAAGCTGGTGCTGAAGGCGATCGAACAGCAGGTGGGCGAGAAAACGATGAACAAAATTATGCGGACGTATTTCCAGACCTACCGGTTCAAGCATCCGTCCTCCTCCGATTTTCAAAAGGTCGTCGAAAGCACGACCAAAAAGAAATGGACCGACTTCTTTCAAGCCTACGTCCTGCACGGCCAAATGGCGGATTTCTCGGTCGAATCGATCGATACGCGCCAAACCGGCGAAGGCGGCTACGAGTCGCGCGTGCTGCTCCGGCGCGGCGGCGGCAGCCCGGAGCCGGTGACGGTCTGGTTCCAGTTCGCGGACGGCCAAAAGCTGCTGAAAACCTGGGACGGTTCCCAAAACCATGTGCAGTTCAAACTGACGCATTCGTCCCCGCTCCAGTACGTGGCGATCGATCCCGAAATGGCCGTCGTGCTCGATAACTTCCGCTACAACAACTATTTGAAAACCGAAGTATCCGAACCCGTACGCACCCGCTGGAATATCGGCTTATCCAAGGCGGTGGACGGATTGCTCGGCATTCTGGCCTGGTGAGGTGAACAGCGGTGCGCACATGGATCCGCAAGGGATGGGGGTTAACCTCCCGACACAAATATGTGCTGGTCGTCCTTTTCTTGTACCGTTTGTTGTGGGGCTTCTTCCTGTACCGTTTTATCGATTCCGTCGCCGCCCCGGTGCTCGCCCGCTATCCCGACGCGCACCCGAACGCGAATGCGGTCCGCATGTTCCTGATCGAAGCGCAATTCCGGCTGCTCAAGACCGACCTCGTAAACGAAACGCTGATCCTGCTGGCCGGAATGTTTTTCCTTCGCATGATCCTGACGCCGCTTCTGAACGCCGGCCTGTACTATTCCTTCCACCATGCCGGCGAGGAGAGCGGAACGCGGGTGCTGAGCGGCATCCGCCGCTGCTGGAAGCCGGTCGTCCTGCTGTACCTGACGGAGAACGTCCTGGCTCTGCTGCCGGCCGTCTGGCTGGTGCCGTTTGCCAAAGCGCGCTTTTTCGCGCAGTTTTCCGTCCAGGCTTGGGTCCTCGAACTTCTTCCTTACGCCGGCGCATGGGCCGCCTGGATGTTTCTGCTCCGTCTGCTGTTCCGGTTCATGCAATTCGGCGCCGTATCCCGGGACGGCATCGTCAAAGGGCTGCTTCGCGCCTGTGCGAACGTGTTGCCGCTTGCCGCCGTCACCCTGCTGATGCTGGGCATCGCGGCCGCCGCTTCGCTGGCCGTGACAAGCGCGACGATGATCTGGACCGGATTCGTCTCCATTGCGGTTCACCAGGCGTTTCAATTCGTGCGGACCATGATGAGCGTATGGACTGCGGCCTCCCAGTATGCGTTGTGGAAGGCGGACGAAGCTTAAGGATAAAAAGCCGCCTGCCGACCGGCGCGGAAGACCAGGAACGTTCGCGAAAAAAAGCTGTCCCGCATGCCATGTAAGATGGCGCGGGCGGCTTTTTTCTATGACTGCCGTGCAGCAATATTGGATTTTGTGCAGGATGCCGGCTCCTTTCGCCCATTTTCCGGAACGTATGTTGGAGTTTCTCCAATGTTATGACCCGAAAGCCCTGCTTATTCGGCTTCTGCTGACCAAAAGACTGGATATATCCAACATAGACCGGCTTCCGGCACCTAAAGGGCGAATTGCGTTGGATTTTTCTAATATAGACGCAAAGCCGAACTGTTATAGGGTCGCGTTAGCCGAGATGAGAATTTAGACGCATACGCCGCGGTTGCTATATAGCCGCACTGTATGATCTGGATTGCGATGAACGAACGTTCTTCCAAACGGTATGATGCCGCTTTCGTTCCGTCCCGCAATGACGGCCGTGCTGAAGCTCCGCGCGGAAGTGCATGTTCTTTTCGGGAATTACGTGATTCTTGGGCAGGCGTTTTGCGGGCCGAAAAGTGCCGGAAGTTGTCCAAAAAACAAGCACGTCCTCTACTCTTTTCCCATTTGTTCCGGCTTTTTCGAGTAGATTAACGTTTTCTCATCTTTATATTAACGAATTCTAATCAATTGAGAGCAGGAAAAGAGACCCAAAACACGAATTACTAAATCCCAGGTGCGAAAACTGCCGAATCCTTTAGTACCTAGGAACGGGGGAACCAATTTTCTGGGTGAATTGATCTCGCATCGCTTGCAGGGATCATAGGGAACCTTCAACCGAACCCTACAGCTAACCTCGTAGGCATTGGAAGGAGTCATCTGTTTTGCGTAAGTTGTCCGTAAGTTTGCTGGCCTTTGCTTGCTTGCTCGTGTTCCAAGCCGGAAGCGTATTTGCGGATTCCAAGCTGGACAACACGGTCTCCAGGCTGATCGGCATCGACTACAACTATGGAGGAACGACGACGGACGGATTCGATTGCTCGGGCTTTACGTCCTATGTATTCGCGAAATTTGGCGTCAAACTTCCTCATTCGTCGAAAGAGCAGTTCAAGCTTGGAAAAGAAGTCGGGAAGCAAAGCGCTCTGCGCGCCGGCGACCTCGTGTTTTTCAACACGGACGGCAAAGGCGTCTCGCACGTGGGTGTGTATGTAGGGAACAACAAGTTTGCTCATGCCTCCACGTCCAAAGGGGTCACCATTTCCGACCTCAGTGAAAGCTATTATGCAAAACGTTACCTCGGCGCACGCCGCGTCCTGGACGACGCGACGTACGAGGAAGTGGCCGTCGGCTAAGGCGTCAGCCGCTAACCATCATGGGGGCTGTCTTCAAAAGATATTCCCTGCATGGCAGCCCCAGGATCAAATGAACCTTCAATAACCGCTGTAAAAGCGGGGTTGGAGGTTCATTTGTTTTGTATCCGTGGCTTTAGGATAGCAAAACGACCGGCCGTTCCGCCATGTACGAACGTCGGATTTTGAACCCGGACCTGCGACGGGGGCTCTTCCCGGAAGGGCGCGTGCGAGCAGGCCGGAGCCGGTAAAAAAGACCGCTCCGCGCCGGCCGTCCTTGCGGGACAGTCCGGTTCGAAGCGGTCTTTCGTCGGAAAAAGCGGCAATCGGCTTAACCGAAGCGGAAATATTCCTTCGCGTTGCGGTAGCTGATATCCTGCACCATGCCTCCAAGCAGGTCGAAGTCCAGGGGGACTTCTCCGTTCTCGGCCCACTCGCCGAGCAGGTTGCACAAAATCCGGCGGAAATACTCGTGGCGCGTATACGACAAGAAGCTGCGCGAATCCGTCAGCATGCCGACGAACCGGCCGAGAAGCCCGGTATTCGCCAGCGCCTTAAGCTGGTCGATCATGCCGTCCTTCGTGTCGTTGAACCACCATGCCGAGCCAAGCTGGATTTTGCCCGGAATGCCGCCGCCCTGGAAGCTGCCGATCGCCGTTCCGAGCGTGTAAAGATCGTTCGGATTGAGCGAGTACACGATGGTGCGCGGCAGCGCGTCATCTTGCTCCAGCGCATCGAGCAGACGGACAAGCGCATGGGCGACCGGACCGTCGTAAATCGAATCGAAGCCGGTATCCGGTCCGAGCTTGGCGAACATGCGGCTGTTGTTGTTGCGGTGCGCATGCATATGAAACTGCATCGCCCAGCCGAGCTCGGCATACTTCCGGCCCAGGAACAGCAACGTGAACGTTTTGTACTTCCGCTCTTCCTCATCGCTGATCGGCTCGCCGGACAGCGCTTTGGCAAAGACGGCGGCCGCTTCGTCCCTGGTCGCTTCGGCATAGCCCATCACGTCAAGCGCATGGTCGGACACCCGGCAACCCGTCTCGTGGAAAAACCGGATGCGCTCGGACAGCGCCGACAGCAGCGCGTCGTAATCGCCCACCTTCGTGCCGGCCGCCTGTTCCAGTTGAGCCAGCCAGGGCAGGAAGGTGGCGCGGCGGATTTCGAGCGCCTTGTCCGGCCGGAACGACGGCAGCACCTTCACCTTGAAGTCGGGAAGGTCCCGAATGAGCCGATGGTATTCGAGCGAATCGACCGGATCGTCGGTCGTGCAGACGACTTCGACACCCGACTTCACGATCAGGTCGCGGGCGGAAAATCCGCCCTGGGCCAATTGGGCGTTTGCCTTCTCCCAGATGACGGGCGCATTTTTCTCGTTGATGATCTCCTCAATGCCGAAGTAGCGGCGCAACTCCAGATGAGACCAATGGTACAGCGGATTGCCGACGGCGGCCGGCAGCGACTTCGCGTACGCCAGGAAGCGGTCGTAGTCGGAGACGCCCTCTCCGCCCGTCACGAAGCGCTCCTCCACCCCGTTCGTGCGCATGGCCCGCCATTTGTAATGGTCCCCGTACAGCCAGACCTGGGTCAAATTGCCGTACGTCTGATTCTCGTATATTTCCTTAGGGCTTAGATGGCAGTGGTAATCGATGATCGGCATTTTTGCCGCATAGTCGTGATACAGCTTGACCGACGTTTCGTTCGACAGCAGAAAGTTATCATCCAAAAACGGTTTCATCGGCATCGTCTCCTTCGCGCCCCGTCGGGCGTGTATTTATACTGCCCCTGCTCCCGGAGACCGGCGGGCCGCCGCCGCGGGCGGACGAAGCGGACGCCGCTGCGCCCGCCGCACCGCACCGGCTCTCAGCTGCGGAACTTCACCAAATCGTCGATCTTCACCGGCAGTCCGGTGCGGATGGAACGGTTGGCCGCAATGCCCGTCAAAATCGATTTTGCGCCGTCGATATGGTTCGCCGCGCGATGGAACGGATCGGGCACCGGCACGCCGAACAGATCGTTCAGCAGCACCGGGTCGCCGCCGCCGTGGCCTCCCTGGCCTTCTTCGAATTCGACGGTATACGGAGCCCCGAACATGGGAAGCACGGTAAAGCGGATGCCTTTCAGCGCGCCTTCGTCCGCCTTTTCCCCGCCGGAATTGACGTACGACTTTTCGACCACTTCCAGCTCCAGGCGTCCCTTGGTTCCCGTAAACGCGATCCGATAGCCCTCCCAAGGCGCATAGGCGGTGAGCGAATACGTCAAAATCGCCTGGTTCCGGTAGCGGACGATCACGCCCATCGTGTCCTCGATGCTGATGCCGTCGCCGAACACGCTTTGGTCGCGGCGGTAGCCGTCCTCGTGCTCCGCGTCCAGGTACATCGCTTTCAAATGCTCGTTGCGGTCCAGATGAAGCGCGAAAGGATCGCCTTCGGCGTTCGGGTTGCCGGTGGCGCGGTCGTAAAATTTCGTAACGCCGCGCTGCTCGGCGTTTTCGCGTCCGTAGAACAGCAGGTCGCCGAACGCGAACACCGTCTCCGGCTGCGAGCCGATCCAGAAGTTGACCAGGTCGAAGTGGTGCGTCGACTTATGCACGAGCAGGCCGCCGCTGTTGCGCTTGTCGCGGTGCCACCGGCGGAAATAATCCGCGCCGTGCTGCGTGTTGAGCAGCCACTCGAAATGCACGGCATTGACCTTGCCGATGACGCCGGATTCGATCAGCTCCCGGACTTTCGTATGGTGCGGTGCGTAGCGGTAGTTGAACGTGACGCGGACGTTGCGGCCGGTCCGCTCGACGGCGTCGAGAATCTCCTGGCATTTCTTCTCGTCCACGGTCATCGGCTTCTCCGTAATGACGTCGCAGCCCAGCTCCATCGCCCGGATGATATACGTATGGTGCGTGCGGTCCACGCTCGTGACAATGACCACATCCGGCTTCTCCGTCTCGATCATGCGGTCGAATTCGTCGGACCGGTACGTGCGGACGGCGGAATAGCCGTATTTTTCCACCAGCAGCTTGTTGGCATAGTTCATGCGCGTTTGGTTAATGTCGCAAAACGCAAGCAATTCCGACGTTTCCCTGAAATCGCTCGCAATCGCTCCGTAAAAAAATTCGGCTCTTCCGCCCGTTCCGACGAGCACGTATTTCTTTTTGTCAGCAGACATACGTCGTTCTCCTCTCGTTACGCGGGATTTGCTTTTATTCTAACGCAACGAAATGCTATAATTCTGCTCAAATCATGCCTTTTTTCACAACAACCCCGCATATCTTGCCATAAAGAAGCGCTTACGAAAGGAGAGCTGCCCATTGCCGTCTCCCGCCGAATTGGAAACGTGCCATTACGGCTCCGAAACCGACCACTTCGTGGAATATGTAAAACGCAGCGGGCCTTACACGATGCAAAACGACCATTTCCATGCCTACTATGAAATCTATTACCTGCTGTCGGGCAAGCGGATTTACTTCGTCAAGGACCGCACGTATACGGTAGAGCAGGGCGACCTTGTCTTCATCGCCAAAAACGAGCTGCACAAAACGCTGCAAACGGGCGAACCCGGCCACGAGCGAGTCGTCATCCATTTCGGCGATGCTTTCATTCGCGAAAGGGGCGGCCCCCACGCGAAACTGCTGCTCAGCCCGTTCGAGCAAAAAAGCCACGTCATCCGGCTGCCGCTCGCCGAGCAGAAGACCGTCGCTTCGATCATCCGCCGGATGGTAACCGAAATCCGCCACAAGCCTCCGGGCTTCGAGCTGGTGCCTGCCGCCGCGATCGTCGACCTGCTGCTTGCGACCGCCCGCTACCTGCAAAACAACGAACCGGCTCCGATCCTCGACGCCACGCCGCTGCACGCCAAAATTTCCGAAGTCGTGCGCTACCTGAACGAGCACTATCACGAGCCGATCAAGCTGGGCGGGATTGCCGAACGCTTCTTCATCAGCCCGTATTACCTGAGCCGCATGTTCAAAGAAGTGACCGGCTTCACCTTCTCCGACTACCTGATTCTCACCCGCGTCAAAGAAGCGCAGCGCCTGCTGCGGGACAGCGACGCGACGATCGCCGAAATCGCCTCGTCCGTCGGCTTCGACAATTTCTCGCATTTCGGCAAAACGTTCAAGAAGATCACCCGGATGTCGCCGCGGGAATTCCGCAGGCAATCCCGTTCCTGACAGCGTTCCGGGAGCAAATCGGCCAGGCCGATCGGACTTCCATTCTATCTTACCACATTTTTCTGTCCGGAAGGCGAGGCGGAGCCGAATTTGAATGCGCGGACTCCGGTCCCGGCAAACGGAAAGGGCGCCCTTGCCCAGGGCGCCCTTTCCATGGTTAACCAGCCATTTAACCCGCCCGTCCTCCAAGCGCGGCGGCGCGAAGCCGGCGGCGGCGGGTGACCAGGCCGTGCGACGGCGAAAACAGAAACGCAAGCGCAAACTGCACGCCCGCCGCGCACACCATGCAGCCGGCGATGGAAGCGTCGAGCCAGACGGCGGCCCCATAACCGGCGACCGAGCTGACGATGCCGATGACGACCGCAAGGCCGATCATCGTGCCGAGACGGTCCGTCAGCAAATAGGCGGCGGCCGGCGGAATGACGAGCAAGCCGACGACGAGAACGGCGCCGACGCTTTCGAACGAACTGACGGTCGCCATCGACACGAGCCCCATCAGCAGATAATGGAAGACGGCGACCGGAATGCCCAGCGCAGCCGCCAGCGCGGGATCGAACGCGCACAGCTTGAACTGCTTGTAAAACAGGGAAACGACGGCCGCGATGACAAGCAGCGTCAGCCCAAGCAGCCAGACCGCTTTCGGCCCCAGCGACAGGGCGCCGATTTCAAGCGTATTCCATTGGACGTAGGCGATTTCCCCGAACAGGACGCAGTCCAGATCCAAATCGATGTTCCGCGCGTTCAGGCTGATCAGCACGACGCCGACGGCGAACAGCGCGGTAAACACAACCCCGATCGAGGCGTCGCTCTGCACGCCGCCCGACTGAAACAGCTGGATGAGAAACACGGCGACGAAGCCGACCAGCGCCGCCCCGAGAAGCATGAAAAAGGAGCCGCGGGAACCGCTGACCAGAAAAGCGATGGCGATGCCGGGCAAAACGGCGTGGCTGATGGCGTCGCCGACAAGCGCCATGCGCCGGAGGACGAGGAAGCATCCGAGAACGGCGCAGCAGGTTGCGACGAGCGCTCCGGTCAGCATAATCCAGAAGCCGCTCATACCGAAGCCCTCCTTTCGTTGGCGTGAGCCGCGGAATGGACGTTAGGATGGGCGTTGTCATGCACGTTGGCTTGACCGTCCGTCAAAACGGCCGCTTGAGCGGTTGCTTGCATGGCGGCCTGGATGTTCGCCCGGGTAGCGCCCGCGCTTTCCGCCAGCCATCTGCGCCTTGCCGACCTGCGGCCGAGCAGCTTCGCCGCAAGGCCCCGCCGCGGTCCGAACAGCACGGACGCGACAAAGCAGGCGGTTGCCGCCAGCACGCTGATCGGCCCGGTCGGAAGCTGGCTGACGCCGGAGCTGATCCAGGCTCCCGCGGCGCCGCTGAGCGCGCCGAACAGGCCGGCAAGCACGGTCATGACGCCGAGGCGGTCCGTCCAGTAGCGGGCGGAAACGGCCGGCGTGATCAGAAGGGCCGCGACCAGCACCACGCCCACCGCCTGAATGCCGACCACGACGGCGACGGTCGTCAGTCCGAGAAGCAGCTGCTCCAGAAGGCCCATCGGAAAGCCGAGCCCGCGGCCGTAGCCGGGGTCGAAAGACAGCAATTTAAACTCCTTGTACAGCAGCCCGCAAGCGATGACGAGCAGGAGCGCGACTCCGCCCAGCGTATACAGGTCCGAAGATGTCATCGAAGCCGCCTGGCCGAACAGGAATTTGTCGAGTCCGCTTTGGTTGCCGTACGAAGAATGTTGAATCCGGGTCAGCAGCACGATCCCGACCGCAAAAAACAGCGACAGCACAATGCCCATGGCCGCGTCGGGCTTGATTCGCGAATACCGCGTGATCAGCGTGACGCTTAACGTGGCCGCCGCCCCGGCGAGCAGCGCCCCGACCAGAAACAGTCCGACCGATTTGACGCCGGTCAGCATGAACGCGATGCAGATGCCGGGAAGCGCCGCATGCGCCAGCGTGTCGCCGATCAGGCTTTGCTTCCGCAAATACGAGAACGTCCCGATGACGCCGCCGCTCAGGCCGAGCAGCATGCTGCCCAGCAGAATCCATCTCAGGTTCGGATCCGTCAGCAGGTTCAGCATGCCGCTCACCTCCCGTTTCCGGCGGCGCCGGCCGGCTCCCGCTCCGAGCGGGCGACGAAGGCCAGCTTGCCGCCGTAAGCTTGCTGCAGCCGTTCAGGCGTGAAGGTCGTCTCGGTCGGCCCGCAGGCGATTACTTCGCCGTTCAGCAGCAATACGGAATCGAAGTAGTCCGCAACCGTCGCCAGATCGTGATGAACGACGAGCACCGTTTTGCCGTTTCGCTTCAATTCGTTCAGCAGCGTCACAATGGCTTTCTCCGTGGCCGCGTCCACGCCCGCAAACGGTTCGTCCATAAAATACAGCGTCGCGTCCTGGGCGAGCGCCCGGGCGAGAAACACCCGCTGCTGCTGGCCGCCGGACAGCTGGCTGATCTGCCTGTGGGCGAAGTCGGCCATGCCGACCTTATCGAGGCAATCCATGGCCAACTCCCGCTCTCTGGCGCCGGGGCGGCGGAACAGGCCCAAATGGCCGTATCGGCCCATCATGACCACATCCAGCGCGCTCGTCGGAAAATCCCAATCGACCGATTCGCGCTGCGGCACATAGCCGACCAGCTTCCGGTTTACCTTATAGGGCTTGCCGTAAATAAGCGCCTCTCCGGACAATGCGGGCTGAAGCCCCAGAATCGCCTTGATCAGCGTAGACTTGCCTGCGCCGTTCGGGCCGATGATGCCGACCAGCTGCCGCTCGGCGATCTCGAAGGTCACATCCCGCAGCACCGGCTTTTTCCGGTAGGCCACCGTCAGCCCGGAGACCGCAAGCGGCGGAACGTTCCGATTTCGGTTCGTCATCGATCCAACCTCCCCATCCATTATTTCAACGCGTTCGCGATCGTCTCCGCATTGTGGCGAACCATGCCGACGTACGTTCCTTCCGGCGTGCCTTCGGCCCCCATCGCGTCGGAGAACAGCTCCCCGCCGATGACGACCTCATGCCCTTTTTGCCGCGCGCCTTCGATCACCGCTTCGATCGACCGGGACGAAACGCTCGATTCGACAAACACCGCCTTGATGCCGCGTTCGACGATCAGGTCCCGCAGCGCCGTCACGTCTTTGGAGCCGTATTCCGATGCCGTGCTGATGCCCTGCAGACCGACGACCTCCATGCCGTAGGCGTCGCCGAAGTAGCCGAACGCATCGTGCGCCGTCACGAGAACCCGGCTTTTTTCCGGAATCGAAGCGATTTGCTCCTTCACGTATGCGTCGAGTTCTTCAAGCTCCTTCAGATAGGCGGCTGCGTTTTGCTCATATGCCGCCTTGTGCTCGCCATCGGCCTCGATCAGCGTATCGCGGATCTTCTCCACGGCCATCATCCAGAGCCTGACGTCGAACCAGACGTGCGGGTCTTCGGTTTCCTGGTCGAGAATGCGGAGACGGTCTTCGGGAATGTTCTCCGTCACCGGCACGACGGTGCGGCTTTTGGCCATCTGCACGAGAATGTCCGTCATCTTGCCTTCCAGATGCAGCCCGTTGTAAAAGATAACGTCGGCCTGCTCCAGCTTGGCGATATCGCCTTGCGACGCTTTGTACAAGTGCGGATCAACGCCCGGACCCATGAGGCCGACAACCTCGACATAGTCGCCCCCGACCTCTTTCGCCGCATCGGCGATCATGCCGGTCGTCGCCGTCACCCGAAGCCGTCCTTTGTCCTCTCCTTTACCCGCTCCTTCGCTTGTCTCCCCGCTGCCGCAAGCCGCCATCACGGGCAGGACCATCGTCAGAAACACAACCAGCAAGATTAACCGCTTGACGGAAGCGCTAAGTCTTCGCTTCATCTTTCTCCACTCCCCTGTACTCCTCATAATATTGCCCTTCACTAAATAAGTTTCCTGTACGACTAATATTTTTATTAATGCTTCTTTTTTAATATTATACAATTATTTTTACCTAATGCAACTTTTTTCGAAGCCGAAAACAAGCCTGCGAACGAAAAGCATTCGCAAGCTATTGTCCCGTCTGGGGTTCAATGGAGGATGGGAGTTATTTTTGCGCGCCGTTCCGCTGCCGGTTCGGCTCCCACGGATAATCGCCGCCGATGGCTCGCAGTTCCTCCGCGGAAGGCTCCCGGCCGCCGTAACGAACCAGCTCGTACGCCGCAAGAAGGCGCCGTTTGCTCCCCCTCAGCCAATCGCGCAACCCACGCCCGCCTGCGTCCGGAGCCTCCAAAGAGGAAGCCTCGAGCCAGGCCGATAAGTGGTCCAGCGTTTCCGCAGGCGTATAGGAGGCGCGGTGGCGGTAGCCGGCCCGGATTCCGGAGAGGACGGCATCTTCGTAGAGCCGCTTGGCTCGATCCGCCGCGGGAAGCTTCTCCCATTCCGTAAGGCTTAGCCTTTTGCCGCCCCGATTCCCGCGGCCGGCCAGACGCAGCTCCCGGAACGCCTTGCGGATATCGAGGAGGCTTTCCCGCTCCTCGCTGTACCCTTCCGCAGGCAGCTGCTCCCGGCGGGCAAACAACCGGGCCAGCAGCGCTTTCAGCCGCCCCAGCGCCGCTCGATACCAACTGCGGTTAAGAAAAAAGTGACGCAGCAGCAGCCATAGAAGGAAGGCTCCCGCCGCTCCGGCGACGGCATAAGAGACGATATCGAGCAGCTTATGCCACCATTCGGGGGAAGCGGACCCTTCCTCGGGGAACAGGCCCTCCGGCAGCGGCGGCATGGCCGGCTGCGCCGCCTCCGGCGGCGCGGAGCCGCCGGGCTCGGGAATAAGCCGGTTCAGGTAACGGACGATCTCGTGCCATAACGATAGCCCGCTCGTCAGCAAAAAGACAACCAGAACGGCTGCGATCAGGCCAGCCAAATAGTTGCGGTTGGCGGCCGCTACCGCGCGGGTGACGATGTGCTGCTGCAGCCCCGCCGCCTCAAGCTGCCTGCTGTGCCCTGCGGCAATCAGCACGACGAACCAGAAGATGCCCGATAACGTAAAAAACAGACGATACGGTTCAAGCTCCGCCGTCCACTTGGCCGCGATCAGCGCGACGGCGTTCACGGCCACCCCGGTCCCGCCGATGGCGAGCCACCCCGGCGGCCGTCTGTGCTGCCAGGCGATGACGCCGATGAACAGAGCCGGCAGAAGCAAAGCGGCGTTCGCGTAAAGAACGGCTCCCGCCAGCACGGCGATAACCGCGCCGAATAGCCCGAAATAAACCGCCCATGGCGGCAAAAAACGCACGACCGCCAGCACGGCGGCCAGCAGCAAGGCGCCTGCCGCCACGGCGAGGCGATGCGGCAGCGGTCCGGTTCCGGCCGTCTCCGCAAGCGCGATCGTCACCGGCAGCCACACCCACGTCTGCGCGACGGCGCCGAGCAGCGAAACTCTACGTTTTCCTTTTCTTTCCATCGCCCCTTGTCCGATTCCGTCCGGGCTTTCATTCAAGTCTCCGGCCACGTTTTCGCTCATGCTCCCGCCCTCCGTTCCCGGTACAGCACCAGCGTCTCGACGCGGTTGCCCGCCCGGCGCAGCCGTTCGATCATGCGCTCCTGAGAGGGCGTCAAAAACGCCGAGATGAGCAGCACGTTCGCGCGCCGCAAACCGGAAGCGAGCAGTTCTTCGAGCACGTGCGAAAGCTCTCGCCGGACGACGGGTTCAAAGCCGGCCATCAAGCGTAAAATCCGGAGCAACTGTCCGCTTCCCGCCTGCGGCGGCACGCGCAGCGGCGCCTGATGCTCGTCGGCGCTTTTGCCGTTATACACGAGCCCGGCCTTCCCCCCGCTGTTCTGGATATGGCGGATGACGGAAGCGGCATAGCTGAGCGCCTCCTCGAACGCCTCCGGCGGCATGCGCCGGTTTGTGGCGTCATCCATCAGCTCGGCGTTCAGAATAACGGTCGCTTCGTTATCCAGCATCGTCTCGCGCTTGTTGACCAGAAGCTGGCCGGTCTTCGCCGTCGCGTTCCAGTTCACTTGGCGCAGCGAGTCTCCGCTCCGGTATGCGCGGACGCCGGCTACATGGTGATGATTCTCCAGAAACAGTTCGGGCATGCCAAGCGAGCTCTGCATGAACCTGCGGGCCGACAGCGGCAGCTCCGCAGCGTCCTTCACGCGGGGATACACCACGATAGAGCAGTTCGTTTTCAAATCCATCGCGCCGAATGCCGTACCGAACAGATCCCCGAACGTGCAAGCCAGGCTCGGCACGCGGTAGATGCCTCTGCGGACGCATAGCACCTCGTGCCTGCGCACCACCCTCGTAAACGGCGGCAGACTGAACAGGCTGGCGTGGTGCTGCAGCAGTTGGCCCGAGCTGATCGCCGTTTCCGCGCTCCGGTTCGGAAACCGGAGCATGGACGGCATCACCGTCTCCACCCGCAGCCAGGGTATGGGGAGCAGCTTGCGGTTGACGATCTCCTCGGTCATGACAACGGTCTGGCCCGCATAGACGTACGGTTTGCTGAAGGAACGCTCATACGCGATGCCGCGCTTGCCCCAAATCCGGTACAGCCCGTGCTGCAAAAGGTAAATGCCTCCGAACACGGCAAGCAGCCAGACGATCGTCATCGGCCGAATCCCCGCTCCAGTCCCGGTTCGGAAGGGACGGGGACGCTCGCGACGATGTCGTCCAGCAGCCGGCGGGTCTGTTCGCGCCCGAAGCCGAAGCCGTCCCTGGGCACAAGCCGATGCTCCAGCACCGGACCGGCAAGCGATTTGAGATCGTCGGGCACCACATAATCGCGCCCGCGAAGCAGGGCGCGCGCTTGCGCCGCCTTCGCCCAATGAAGGCTTCCGCGAGGGCTGGCGCCGCTGGCCAGCTCTTCGTGCCGGCGAGTCGCCGCCACGATCGCAAGCAGATAATCGAGCAGCTCGTCGCCGATCCGAACCTTGGGCACAAGGCTTTGCAATTGAAACAGGCGGGGCTTGTCGACGACCGGCTTCAGATCGGGAAGCGGATCGCGGACGGAGTAGCGCCGCAAGATTTCCTTCTCCTCCTCCGCCGTCGGATAGCCGACGGAGATGCGCATCATGAACCGGTCGAGCTGCGCCTCGGGCAGCGGAAACGTCCCCTGGTTCTCGATCGGATTCTGGGTGGCAATAACGAGAAAAGGCGCCTCCAGCGGGTACGTATCCCCGTCGATCGTCACCTGGCGCTCTTCCATGCACTCGAGCAGGCTCGATTGCGTGCGCGGAGTGGCGCGGTTCAGTTCGTCGGCAAGCAGAATATTCGTGAATACCGGACCTTTGCGGAGCTCAAAGCGGCCGGACCGCTGGTTATAAAAGTTAATGCCCGTAATGTCGGAGGGAAGCAGATCCGCGGTGAATTGAACTCTCTTGAACTCGCAATCCAGCGTCTTCGACATCGACTTGGCGAGCAGCGTCTTGCCGGTCCCCGGCGCATCCTCCAAAATGACGTGGCCGGACGCGAGAAGGGCGATCAGCAGATGCTCCACGACATCGGATTTTCCAACGACCGCCGCGGCAATCCGCTCCGCAATGGCAGCCGCCTGATCGTTCGCTTCTTGGTTCGTGATCATCTTGCAGCCTCCATCTCCCGAAATGAATAAGCTACGCTTCATGCGGGGAATTCCGCAAATTGCTTTTTGCGCCAAATCCATTTATAGCGCTTTCATTCCTGCGAGTTCTGTCGAAGATGCAAGGCGCGCTTTGTGCGGACTCTCGGTCTGAATTACTTATATTTTACTGGGATGCCAATCAAATGACAAATCGATGCGGGATCGATACGTTGACGATGATGGGGCTTGAACGTACCGACGAAACGGAAGAACCCGGAATGCGCCTATAATGCAAACGCAAAAAAAAGGCTGCTCCGTCCGTTGGGGGGAGTAACCTTTGAATGGGGGTTCGTTTGGCGGCTTAGCCGACGGCTTCCACAGGCCGGCCGGCAGCGGCGATGCGCTCCTGCATTTCGGGTTGCGGGACCGAGGAATCGGCCCACGCATCCGGCGCAAGGCCATAAGGCAGGCACATCGGCGTTCCCGACCTCGGGTCGGGGATGACGTCGGCGTCGATGCCGAATACGACGCGAAGCATTTCCGGCGTCATGACTTCTTCCGGTTTGCCCTCGTAGAGCACTGCGCCCTGCTTGAGCGCGACGAGGTGATGCGCGTAGCGGGCGGCGTGATTGAGGTCGTGCACGACCATAATAATCGTGCGATTCTGCTCTCGGTTCAGCTTCTCGAGCAGCATCATAACTTCGATCTGGTGCGCCATATCGAGAAACGTCGTCGGTTCGTCCAGCAGCAGAACGTCCGTGCCCTGAGCGAGCGCCATCGCGATCCAGGCGCGCTGCCGCTGGCCGCCGGACAGCTGGTCGGCGGCGCGTTCGCTGAAGGCCGACATGTTGGTCGCTTGCAGCGCCCAGTCTACCATCTTCCAATCTTCCGCGGTCAGCGTGCCTAATCCTTTCTGATGGGGATAGCGGCCGAAGGATACCAGTTCGCGAACCGTCAGTCCCTCGGGAGCGGTCGGATTCTGCGGAAGAATGGCCAGTTGTTTCGCCACTTCTTTGGTCGGCTGGCGGTGAATCAGCTTGCCGTCCAGATAGACGCCGCCGCCAAGCGGGTTCAGAATCCGCGCCATCGCCTTCAGAATCGTCGATTTCCCCGAGCCGTTGGAGCCGACAAGAGCGGTGATTTTTCCGTCCGGAACAAGCAAATTCAGTTCCTCCACAATGCGTCTGTTTCCATAACCCAGAGACAACTGTTTTGCGCTTAACCGCGACATGGAAAAATCCACTCCTCCGCTAAAACGTTTATAAATGAAAATAATTCTCATTCTTCATGCGTTACAAAAAAATGATAATCGTTCTCACCTTCTATGTCAATCGTTATTTTTATCGACAAGCCGGCTTCGGTTCAGCAGCTCGGAAACGGTCACGAACCGGTAGCCCTCGTCCGTCAGCTTCGGCAAGATGCGGGCCAGCGCGTCGACGGTTTGCGTAGGTCCATGTACATAGTCGTGCATCAAAATGATGTCTCCGTTGCGGATATGTCCAAGCACCGTCTTTACGATCCGGTTGACCCCGGGCCGCGACCAATCGTGCGTATCCTGATGCCACGACCACATGATCGTCTGCAGCCCTTCCCGCTTGATCACTTCCAGCACGTGCGGATCGAATACGCCTTCCGGAGGGCGAAACAGCTGCGGAGCCTGTCCGGTCGCCGCGGCAACCGCCTCCTGAGTCGCCACAATTTCCTCGCGGATCCGGCCGGAAGGAACGGAACGCCGGAGCACGAGATGCGAGAACGTATGGTTGGCCACCTCATGTCCCTCAAGCGCTTCGCGGCGCACGATGTCCGGATGCTGAACCGCTTTTTTGCCCATCACAAAAAAAGTCGCCCGGGCGCCGTACCGTTTCAGCAACTCCAAAATGCGCGGAGTATCCTCCGGGTCCGGTCCGTCGTCGAACGTCAGCGCCACGAGCTTCTCGTTTCCGGGCACTTCCCACACGACTTCGCCCCGCGATTCATAATACGCCCGGTTGTAAGGAGCCTCCGCGGCGACGAAAGGCAAACCCGAGCCCGTCGAAAACAGCAGCGCCGCCAAAACGGCAAGCGCGGCGGCCATCCGATAAGCGCGCAAGTTGAATTCCCCTTTCAGGAAGGATTTTGGGGTTGCTCCGGCATGTACGAAAAAGGGGCCGAGCGCATGGCGCTTAAGCCCCCCGTTACACGATCAGAACCCTTTGTATTGAGGCTCTTCGTTTTCCAATTGCTGAACGCGCGTCTCCACTTGCTGCACGATTTGCTGCGTTTGGGCAGCCGCGTTGGTAAACAGCGTTTTGGCTTCCTGATTCTGCGTGCCGAGAGCGAATTGCTCCAGGCTGGCTTGGGCGCTCTTCAGCGAGGCGAGACAGGTTTTGACTTGGGATGCGATCGTCATGTTCTTTCCTCCTTCGAATTAATCAAAGCGCGCGAACGCTTCGCGGCTATCCGCGAACATAGGCGGCTCCTGCATAGCGAAACCCTCATTCATGTTTCCTAAAGGAGCCGATCTTCATACGTTTTCGGGCAGGTAATATTTGTTATCGTAAAAATCCCGTTTGGTGGCATCCTCAAAAAGGAGATTCAGCCGTCATAAGGGGGACTGAGGACCATCGGAAACAGCAAAACGAAAAAGCTGACCCCTGTCCAGCGCGAATATCAAATTTTGGCCTGGAAGCACGAGCCTTCCCGAAAGGTTCTGCGTAATTCGGCGCGGGCTTTCGTGGTAGGCGGATCGATCTGCTTGCTGGGACAATGCATTCAGCAGGCGCTTGTGCATTGGGGCGGCTGGGACGAGAAAAAAGCCGGAGATCCGACCGTCGCCATCCTGATTATATTGTCGGTGCTGCTGACCAGCTTGGGCGTATACGACAAGTTCGGCCAATGGGCCGGAGCCGGCTCGGCCGTACCCGTCACCGGCTTCGCCAACTCGATGGCGTCCGCGGCGATCGAGAGCCGGAGCGAAGGTCTTGTGCTGGGCGTAGGGAACAATATGTTTAAGCTGGCCGGCTGCGTGATCGTCTTCGGGACGACCGCCGCCTTTGTGGTGGCCATCATACGACTGTTGGTGTGCGGAGGCTGAACGGCATGCTAAAGGGACACCAAAGCTGGAAATTTCACCGGAAGCCGGTCATTGCGGGGACGGCGACGGTCGTCGGACCTTTCGAGGGAAGGGGGCCGCTCGCCAACGATTTCGACATCGTGCACGGCGACTCGCTCGTCGGCCAGGACAGTTGGGAACAGGCGGAGCAAACCTATCTCGAGGAAGCCGCCAAGCTGGCCATTCGGAACGCCGGCCTCACCAATGACCAAGTTCAGTTCTACGTGGGCGGGGACCTGATGAACCAAATCACAAGCTCGAGCTATACCGCGCGCACGCTCACGATCCCTTATCTCGGCGTGTTCGGGGCGTGCTCGACCTCGATGGAAAGCTTGGCGGTCGCTTCGTACCTTGTCAGCACCGGAGGTGCAAAATACGCGCTGGCGGCCACCTGCAGCCATAACTCCAGCAGCGAGAAGCAGTTCCGCTATCCGACCGAATACGGCTCGCAGAAGCCGCCGACCGCCCAGTACACCGTGACGGGCGCCGGCGCGGCGGTCGTCGCCGAGGCCGGCGCAGGCCCCGTCGTCGCGGCGGCGACGATCGGGCGCATCGTCGATATGGGCATCAAGGACCCGTTCAACATGGGGGCGGCGATGGCGCCGGCGGCGGTCGATACGATTACGGCCCACTTCCGGGATCTCGGCGTCGGACCGGACCACTACGATCTGATCGTGACGGGCGACTTGGCCAAGGTCGGCTACGAGATCGCCTGCGATCTTTTCGAAAAGCACCGGATTCCGATGCACAAAACCCGATTCCGCGATTGCGGGATGATGATTTACGATTACGGCAAGCAGATGGTTCAAGCCGGGGGAAGCGGCTGCGCTTGCTCCGCGGTCGTCACCTACGGGCATATTCTCAAAAAGCTGCGCAAACAGGAGCTGCGGCGCGTTCTGGTCGTGGCGACCGGCGCCCTGCTGTCCCCGCTGGCGGTGCAGCAGGGAGAATCGATTCCCTGCATCGCGCACGCGGTGGCGATCGAAGCGCCTCAAGCGGCGGCAGACTGAGCCGAAAGGGGGATAACGGTGCCGAATAACTACGAAATCGTCTGGCGCTCTTTAGGCGCGATGGCCATGCTGTTTCTCATGACGAGAATTTTGGGCAAAAAACAAATCTCGCAGCTGACGTTCTTCGAATACGTGCTCGGCATCATTCTCGGCGAGTTGGCCGGCTTCATCTCCACCGACGTCGAAGCCAACTTTCTTCACGGAACCATCGCCATGCTCGTCTGGTTTACCGTACCCTTTGTGTTCGAACTGCTTACGCTGCACAGCAAAGGGCTGCGGCGTTTGTTCGAAGGCAAGGGCCGCGTCGTGATCAAAGACGGCAAAATTATGGAAGACAACCTGAAAAAAGAACGGCTTACGGCGGACGAAATGCTGGAGCAGCTCAGGACGAAAAGCGTGTTTAACGTAGCCGATGTCGAGTTCGCCGTGATGGAGACCAACGGAGAGCTCAGCGTTTTGCTGAAGAAGGACAAGCAGCCGGTTACGGCCAGCCAGCTCGGCCTCCGCACCGTCAATGAGGTCGAGCCGCAAACCGTGATTATAGACGGCAAAATCCAGGACGAGCCGCTGGCCACGCTTCAGCTTAGCCGGGAATGGCTCATGACGGAGCTGGAGAAAATCGGGGTCACGCTCGACAACGTGTTCCTTGGCCAGGTCGACGCGTACCGGCAGCTTTATGTCGATCTGTACGACGACAAGATAAGGGTGCCGGCCCCTCAGGGCAAGGCGCTGCTGCTGTCCACGCTGAAAAAGGTTCAGGCGGATCTCGAGCTGTTCGCCTCGGCCACGCGCGACCCGGCCGCCAAAACGATGTACGGGCAAAATGCCAAAGCGCTTGCGGGCGTCATCGAAAATGTGAAGCCGATGCTTCAAAGCTGACCCCCTTGCGCTCTTTTTTCGCTGCTTGGCAAAGAGGGGCCTTTACTTGGCGGGTTCATAAATTTCATGGACGATTTCCTCGAAATCCGGCTCCTCCACCAGCACATCGTCCACTTCCCCCCATTCGCCGAGGGCGCGCAGCACGTCCAAGACGCGGGTTTCGGTGCGGTTGCAGCTGACCGTCAGTTCCCGTTCCCGCCTGCCGGCGATCCGGAACGGCCGCTGCTGCGACGCCCACAGCTCCGCATCGGGCAGCTTCGGTTCCCGGCGGTAGACAACGCGGATCAAGGTCGGCATGCCGATGCGCCCGCGCAGCTGCGCCATGCTGCCGTCGAAGATCAGCTCCCCGCGGTTGATGACGATCACACGGCGGCACAGCTGCTCGATGTCGTTCATATCGTGCGTCGTCAGCAGCACCGTTTTGCCGAAATGCTCGTTCAAAAGCTTCAGATGCGCCCGGATCTGGCGCTTGGCGCCGGCATCCATGCCGATCGTCGGCTCGTCGAGCACGAGCAGCTCCGGATCGTGAAGCAGCGCGACGGCCAGATCGCCCCTCATCCGCTGGCCGAGCGACAGCTTGCGCACCGGCGTGTCCCAGAAATCGCGGAACGAAAGCGCTTCGTTCAGCCGGTCCAGCTGCCTTTCCTTCTCGCTGCGGGACAGCCGGAACATCGCCGCCAGGATGTCGAAGCTGTCTTTGAGCGGCAAATCCCACCAGAGCTGCGTCCTTTGACCGAAAACGACGCCGATGCGTCTGGCGACCTGCCTTCGCTCCCGCTGCGGGCTCCGCCCGAATACCAGCACTTCGCCTTCGCTCGGGTGCAGGATGCCGCACAGCATTTTGATCGTGGTCGATTTGCCCGCTCCGTTCGGTCCGATAAAGCCGATAAATTCGCCCGGCTCCAAGGCAAAATCGAGACGCTTGACCGCCCGCACCGTCCGCTTCTCCCGGGAAAGCAGCGAACGGATGGCGCCGAATCGGCCCTCGCGCGGCACCGAAGTCCGGAACGTTTTGGCGAGCCCTTTCACTTCCAGTATGTGCATGCCTGTACCTCCTATCCCTTTTGCATATGACTCCCGCTTTTTTGAGCCATGGCGCTTATACCGTTACGTTCCCGTGCTTTGATATTTGGCGACGCCGATTCTCCACAACCATAGGGCGGCCGCCAGCGACAAAGCCGCGACGGCGCCGGTCAGCGGCAGCGTCCATCCGCCCCATTCCCCCTTCACGATGTGCATCGCCGGCACGTAGTTGATGAACCCGAACGGGATGACCGCAAGCAGCAGCGTCCGCAGCCAATCGGGAAACAAACTGAGCGGCAGCTGGCAGGCGGTCGTCGTCGCATTGTCCGTCAGCACCGACAGATCCTCCACCCGCGTAATCCAAAAGCCGATCGCCGCGGTCGCAAGGCCGACGGAGAACATAATGACGGTGCCGGTCGCCAGGATGAACAGCGTCTGCGGCAGAATCCACGGCGTGACCCGGCCTTCGCTTAACAGGCGGGCGATGCATACGCCGAGCACGGTCAAGCTTTGCAGCAGCTCGCCTCCGACCATCCGCGTCCGGGACGTGATGACGGCGAGCAGCAGCGGCATCGGCCGCAGCAGCAGTTGGTCGAGCTGCCCGTTCACCAGGTAAGGCTCGAAGTTGTTGATGGCCGACCCGAACGCCCGATACACGTACTTGGCCGTCATCAGAACGCCGTACAGGTAGCCGATTTCCCATACGCTCCAGCCCTTGATCGATCCGAACGCGTTCAGCACGACGGCCAGGCCGAGAAATTCCGCGACCGTCACGACCGAAGCCAGCATCGTCATCAGCACGAAGTTCAGACGGTACTGCATTCTCGCTTTGACGTTCATTTTGTATAAAAGCCAGCAGATTCCCATCCACGTCATCCGCCCTGCACCTCCACTTTGCGCCTGACCAGCTTTGTCGCCGCAAGCGCTCCGGCCGTAAGCAGAAGGCACCAGAGGAACGGAACGAGCAGCGTGTCCGGCCCGGCTTTGCCCATATAAAGTCCGGCCGGAACAGAGTGAAAGATCGGGTAGGGCGAAGCGCGGGCGACCGCCTGCAGCCAGTCCGGCATCCATTGAAGCGGCATCAGAAACCCGGACAGCACGAAATTCAGCGAATAGTTCAGCAAATGAAACCAGCGTCCTTCGACCGTCCACAGCGACGCTACGCCGATTCCGTAGCCGATGCACAAGGCGGAATAGACCGCCATCAGCAGCGCCGCGGCCGTCCATAGCCAGACGGCGGGTTCCCGGGGAACCGCAAGTCCGAACATCCAATCGTAGATGAAGAATAGCGGAAGCGCGGTGAATATCGCGTTATAGGCGATCGAGCCCGCCTCCCTCCCGGCGGCGAAGACAAACAGATGGACCGGACGGGCGAGGTCGAGCGCGATCTGCCCCGTCCGTACCCGTTCTTCCAGCCCGAGTCCGTATTGGGTAAACGTCAGCCAGAGGATCACCTGGTTAAAGGCGATATAATGGACCATGCCTTCGGTGCCGTACTCGCCCAGGGGATCCTGTTCGCCGATGCCTTGCCAGATCGCCACGTAGATCATGCCGAAAATCACGCTGGCCGCCGTTCTTACCGCATGGGAAGCGGAGTATTGAAGCCGGCTTCGGACCATGCTTTTGGCCAGTACCCACAGAACCAAAGGGATTCCTCCTTCGTTGTGCAGTCTAAAGCTCCCGCGCGACGAGCAAAAAAATCTTACCAAAGTTGGCGAAAAAGACTAGACTTTTCTTTATCTTCATGTTATTCTAATATTATAGATGGCGAGGATATATGGTTTTAGCCCTCAGTTGAGTTGCTGAGCCTCTGCTTAAAGTCTGTCAAAAATCCGCAAACGCGGCTTTTTTTATTTTCCGGACGTATGTTCTGGCCTTACCAGTCGGAACTTCGCTAACCGAATCAAAAAAGCTTGCGCAGCCTAACCCAAAGCGGCGTCCGGGGACGGCTGCGCAAGCTTTTTTCTGAGACCGACTTATTTGCCACCTTTTTTGAAGGTCATGTTCGGGACGGCTTCGGAGCCGTCTTCGTCGGGGCACGATCCGGCAATGAGCGAACCCGCGTTCAAACGGGCAACCTACGCTGCCGTTGGGCTTGAAGACGGGAACGGACGGGGACTCCCCGCTTCGAGGCCCGTTCGCAACGGAAGTTCCGTTCGGAGGAAGCCGCCCCGGCCCCGAGCCGCGGCGTGCAGCCGTCAAGTAGCCCGTCCAGTACCCTTCTTTGCCGCCAACCTCGCTGCTAACCCGCCATGTAGTCCGCCCAGTACCCTTCTTTGCCGCCAACCCCAAGGCTAACCCGCCATGTAGTCCGTCCAGTACCCTTCTTTGCCGCCAACCCCGAGGCTAACCCGTCATGTAGTCCGCCCAGTACCCTTCTTTGCTGCCAACCCCGAAGCCAACCCGCCATGTAGTCCACCCAGTACCCTTCTTTGCTGCCTACCCCTACGCTAACCCGCCATGTAGTCCGCCTAGTATCTCTCATTGCCCCCGAGCGGCAGCTATATTGGATTTTGTGCAGGATGCCGACTCCTTTCGCCCCTTTCCGGGCCGTATGTTGGATTTTATTCAATGAAAGAACCCGAGAGCCTTGCCGATTCGGCTTCTACGGGTTAAATGACTGGATATATCCAACATAGACCGGCTGCCGGCGCCAGAGCGGTGAATTTGATTGGATTTTTTCTAATATAGACGCATATAGACGCATAGCCGAAGTTGCGGCATGGCCACAGTTGCGATTATAACCACGGTAACGATATAACCGGAGCTTCGATTACAGCCATGGTTGCGATGAACAAATGACAGCCGCTTCGTCATCCCGGCCAACTTCGGCCGCTGCCGGCTTGCCGTTCCCGATTTTCGTTTCGGATACAACGCGATTCTTGGAAAGGGGCATCCCAAGTTCGACGGAGCGTCTGGAAATGCTTGTTCGTTAAAAGGCCGGCCGTCGTTTTTGCCCTATAACGATTCTGCCAATAAGTCTGCCATAGGCGTTTAAATTTTATCTGAAAATTCAGATTTATACCCCTCGTTATATGAATTTATCCCTTTCAATCTTCCATCATTTGACAGAAAATAGAATCGAAGGAGGTGGTGAAGAAAGAGATTTATAGTTTTGGTGAATTCATTAAATATCGAAGGAGGAAAAGTAATGAACGTTCGGGCCCTTCTGCGGTTTCGTGCTTCCGTGTCGTTGCTCCTTATGGCTTCATTGATTTTTTCCATTCTATCGTTTCAGGAAAAGACGGCTTCGGCTGCCGGCGAATCCAACTACAAGATCATAGGGTACTACCCTTCCTGGGGCGCGTACGGCCGGGCTTATCACGTGTGGGATATCGACGCATCCAAGGTGACCCATATCAACTACGCGTTCGCGGACATTTGCTGGAACGGCATTCACGGCAATCCCGACCCGACGGGACCGAATCCGCAAACGTGGACCTGTCAGGACGAGAACGGAACGATTCAGGTTCCCAACGGTTCGATCGTGCTCGGAGACCCGTGGATCGACGCGCAGCAAACCAACCCGGGAGACTCGTGGAGCGATCCGATCCGCGGGAATCTCAAGCAGCTGATCCTGCTGAAGCAGGCCAACCCCCATCTGAAAACGATCATCTCCGTCGGCGGGTGGTCGTGGTCCAACCGCTTCTCCGACACCGCCGCCACCCAGCAGACGCGGGAGAATTTCGCGAATTCGGCCGTGAACTTTTTGCGGAAATATCAATTCGACGGCATCGACCTGGACTGGGAATACCCGGTCAGCGGCGGCCTGCCGGGGAACGGCTACCGCCCGGAGGACAAGCGGAACTACACGCTGCTGCTGCAGGAGGTGCGCAATAAGCTGAATGCGGCCGGGGCGCAGGACGGAAAGCATTATTTGCTTACCATCGCCGCGGGAGCCGGCCCGTCCTTCAGGCAAAACACCGAATTGGCCAATATTGCCGGCATCGTCGATTGGATCAACATCATGACCTACGATTTCAACGGAGGGTGGCAGAGCATAAGCGCCCACAACGCCCCGCTTTACTACGACCCGGCGGCTTCCGCGGCAGGCGTGCCCGATGCGCAGGAGTTCAACGGGGCGGCAGCCGTGCAGGGCTTTCTGGACGCCGGCGTGCCGGCAGCCAAAATCGTGCTGGGCGTTCCGTTCTACGGCAGGGGCTGGAGCGGCTGCGCCAACGCGAACAACGGGCAATACCGAAGCTGCACGGGAACGCCTCCGGGCACATGGGAAAGCGGCGTTTTCGATTTTACCGACCTCCAGAACAACTACATCAACAAGAACGGCTATACCCGGTATTGGAACGACACGGCCAAGGTGCCCTATTTGTACAACCCGGCGAACGGCAATTTCATTTCGTATGACGATACCGAGTCTCTGGGCCACAAAACCGCCTTTATCCAGTCGAGAAGCTTGGGCGGCGCGATGTTCTGGGAATTCAGCGGCGACCGGAACCGGACGCTTCTGAACAAGCTGAGCGGCGACCTGCTGGGCGGAGGCGGCGGTAACCCCGATCCGGGCGGAGACACGACGGCGCCGACCGCTCCGGCGAATCTTCGCGTAACGGGCAAAACGTCGACCAGCGTCAGCCTGGCCTGGAACGCGTCATCGGACAACGTGGGCGTCACGGGGTATATCGTCAAGTACGGCGGCAGCAGCGTGAACGTGACCGGAACGACGGCGACGGTCGGCGGACTTGCCTCGGGAACGAGCTATACGTTCACGGTGCAGGCGAGAGACGCGGCGGGCAATATTTCGCCGGCGAGCAACGCGGTGACGGCGACGACGGACGCCGCGACAGGCGTGCAGCCGTGGGCGCCGGGCGTTTCTTACAGCATTAACGATCAGGTCACGTATAACGGCGTCGTATACCGCTGCATTCAGGCGCATACGTCGCTGACGGGATGGGAGCCGCCCAACGTTCCGGCGTTGTGGCAGCCGGTCTGATAAAGCGGCCTTGCTTCGGCGTTCCTAGCCGAAGCAAGGCAACCCGGCGGAATCGGAACGCGATGCCTTGATGACTTGCTCCAAACGGATCAACGTTTAAGGAGGAGAAACGGATGAAACGCGTTTTCGCCATCGTGCTTTCCTTTGTTCTTCTAGGTTCATGGTTTCTGACCCGGCCGCAATTGCCGGCGGCCCAAGCGGCGGCCCTTCCAAGCAAAATCCTGACCGGATACTGGCACAACTTCGATAACGGGTCCGGTTCGATCCGCCTGCGGAACGTATCGGCGAATTTCGACGTCATCAACATTGCCTTTGCGGAGCCTGCCTCCAGCGGAAACGGAAGCATGGCTTTTGCCCCCTTTAATGCTACGGTTCAGCAGTTCCGGGACGATGTCGCCTATTTGCAAAGCCAAGGCAAAAAGGTGCTCATCTCCATCGGGGGCGCCAACGGGACGGTCGAGCTGACGGATGCGGCCAAAAAGCAGCAGTTCGTCAATTCGATGATTCAAATCATCGAAACGTACGGATTCGACGGAATGGACATCGATCTGGAAGGAAGCTCGCTTTCCCTGAATCCGGGAGATTCGGATTTCCGCAATCCGACCACGCCGAAAATCGTGAACCTGATCGACGGCACGCGGCAGATCATCCAGCACTTCGGCCAGGATTTCGTGCTGACGATGGCGCCGGAAACGGCCTATGTGCAGGGAGGCATGTCGGCATACGGCGGACCATGGGGGGCGTATTTGCCGGTCATTTACGCGCTGCGGGATCAGTTGGACGTCATTCACGTCCAGCATTACAACTCCGGCCCTTTGACCGGGCTTGACGGACGCAATTACGCGCAGGGAACGGCGGATTTCCACGTGGCTATGGCGGAAATGCTGCTGCAAGGCTTCCCGGTGGCCGGAAGCGCAAGCAACACGTTCCCCGCGCTCAGGCCGGATCAGGTTGCGATCGGATTGCCGGCGTCACCGCAAGCGGCCAGCGGCGGATATACCGCTCCCGCCGAAGTGCAGAAAGCGCTGGATTACTTGATCAAAGGACAATCCTTCGGCGGCGCCTATACGCTGCGCAAGCCGTCAGGGTATCCGGCGCTGCGCGGATTGATGACCTGGTCCATCAATTGGGACCAGTACAGCGGCTTTCAGTTTTCCAACAGCCATCGGGCTTATCTCAACAATCTGGGCGGAGGCGGCGGAAACCCCGATCCGGGCGGAGACACGACGGCGCCGACCGCTCCGACGAACCTTCGCGTGACGGGCAAAACGTCGACCAGCGTCAGCCTGGCCTGGAACGCGTCATCGGACAACGTGGGCGTCACGGGCTATATCGTCAAGTACGGCGGCAGCAGCGTGAACGTGACCGGAACGACGGCGACGGTCGCCGGACTTGCCCCGGGAACGAGCTATACGTTCACGGTGCAGGCGAAAGATGCGGCGGGCAATATTTCGCCGGCGAGCAACGCGGTGACGGCGACGACGGACGCCGCGACGGGCGTGCAGCCGTGGGCGCCGGGCGTTTCTTACAGCATTAACGATCAGGTCACGTATAACGGCGTCTTATACCGTTGCATTCAGGCGCATACGTCGCTGACGGGATGGGAACCGCCCAACGTTCCGGCGTTGTGGCAGCCGGTCTGATAAAGCGGCCTTGCTTCGGCGTTCCTAGCCGAAGCAAGGCTCATTCTATTATGCAAACCGGGAAGGCTTGTCGGCTTCTGATATGCCGGTTCAGCCTTTTTTGGCTTTTGTAACCTTCAGATCGCAAATTCTGCCGTAGCCTCGCGCCAGCTTCACGATCCTGCGCAGCATGGACGGATCGTCCAGCAGAACGAACGGCCGCGGGTCGGGCCGAGTATTCACCTCGAGAATCCAGCTTCTCAGCTTCCCGTCCACCGCAATATCGAGCCCCAGCTCATTCATTCGCGGATAGGACCGGGCAAATTGCTTCACCGTCAGCTTCGCCAGCCTGGCGAAGCCGCGGATCAGCCGTTCGGTCTGCCGCCTGCCCGCCTGGCTGACCAGCACCTCGCGAGCGGAACGGATGCTGCCTCCTTGACTTCCGTTCGTCACGGCTTTGCGGGGATGGGCAATGCGGGCCAGCATGCCCGTCACCTCCCACTTGCGGACGCGGTTCCGCTGGATCACGACCCGAAAATCGACCGGCCTTCCCGATATCCGTATAACGCGTATGCCCCGCTGCGCCAAGTACGGCCTCTTCCCCTTGCACCGGACGATCCAGCGAAACGCCTGGCCGCTCGTCGCAAACCGCGCAACCCTCGTGCCGGCCTGCACGGCAACGCCCTCGCTTCCCCTGCGCTCCGCGCGCATGACGCCGATTCCGCACGATCCGTTCACCGGCTTGACATAGACGAGGCCGTAACGTTTCAGCATTCGTTCAAACGCGCATCTGTCCAACCGCCTCGTATCGGGAATATGAGCTTTAAGCGCAGCCGAGCCTTTGATGATCCGGGTTTTCGTCCATTTGTCCGTTATCGTTCTGCGTCTGCTCCTCATCGCCGCTCCTCCCTCGGCCCGCTCCGATCCGGTCTGCGAAGCCTTTACCCTACCCTATGGGATTTTTCCCCGAAAGGAAGTGCGCATGCCCACTGCGGCCGGGACGGCGAACCATCCCGACGCAGGCACATACACTGGGAGAAAGACGATAAACGGACTAGATGAACCGCCGGAGGGAATTGAATGCTGAACAGCGGGCAATTGCAGCGCAAACTGGAGCGAACGCTGCTCGCCTTTCCATGGTACGGTCGGCTGCTCGGGCAGACGCGGGCGGCGACCGCGCTCTCCGAACTGCCGCTTCTGACGGCCGAAACGCTGGAACGGTTCTACTACGCGCCCGGCAATCCGCTAGAACGGCAGCCGAACCTTCATGCGTACAGAACGTCGGGCACCAGCAGCGGATATCGCAAAACGATTTATTATTCCGACGAGGACGAAAGACGTTACGCGGAAATCAAATCCGATCTATTCGCCCGTTTTTTGCGCGCAGGCGAAGAAGTCGGGCTTGGCAGCCTACGCACGGCATTGTCCGATATGGGCACGGGCCATGCCGCCGATACGGCGGCAGACGTGTTCGCGCGCATCGGCCTGCAGGCCGAATCGGTGTCGTTTCGGCTTCCGGTCGAACGCCATCTCGAGCGGCTGGAAGCGGTACGGCCGCATGTCTTGTATACGATGCCGTCCATTCTTGACCGACTGCTGGCGGCGGCGGAACGCCCAAGCCGCCTTGGCATCCGCAAAGTCATTCTCGTCGGCGAGCCCGCTCCCCCCGCATGGCGGGAGCAAGCCGCGTTGCGGCTCGGGATTCGAACGGAAGACATCATGGATACGTACGGCTCGATCGAAATCGGCACCATCGCTTACTTCTCCCATGAGCACGGCCGTTATCTGTTTGCCGAAGGTATCGAAGCGGAAGGATGGCGGCCTTCGGCCGAGCCGGATTTTCGGGGCTCCGCAGGTCTGGAAGCCCTGTCCGGCGCGGGGGACGGGCTGGAGGAAGACGAATGCGTGCTGGTGCTGACCTCGCTTGCGCGCGATATGTTTCCCGCCCTGCGTTACGTGACGTACGATGTCGTGCGCGATTTTCGCCCGATCCGGGTGAACGGGAGCTGGCGCCCAAGCTTTCGGGCGCTCGTCAAACGGCTCGGGCCGGAGCTGAAGCACGGAGAGAAGATCAGCGTGTACGATATCGAGGACGTGGTATACCGCCATGCGGAGCCTTCGGCTGCCGTCCGCGTGCACGTCGCGGACAACAAGCTGCGGGTGCGCATCGTCGGCGGCATAGGCGACCTCGGGCGGCTGGCAGCCATCGAACGGGAGCTGGCGAACCGCATCCCCGAGATCGGGGCGATGATCCGGGGCGGATTGCTGGAAGCGCTGAAGGTGGAATACGTGCCGCAGGATGACGGGACGGCCGCATGGGCGGACGGCGGGATCAAACGCAAGAAGATCTATTACGATTGAGGTGCCGCCAATGAACGCCTTGGACGGACTGCTTTCCGCCATTGGCCGGACGCCGCTCGTCCGGCTGGCGTGCATGTTCGCGGACGCGCCTTTCCGGGTGTACGCCAAGCTGGAGATGATGAATCCCGGCGGCAGCGCCAAAGACCGGCCGGCTCTGCGCATGATCCGCGACGCCATCGACCGCGGCCTGATCGGCCCCCGAACGACCGTCATCGAATCGAGCTCGGGCAACTTGGCGATCAGTCTCGCTCTCATCTGCAAGTTCTACGGGCTGCGGTTCGTCTGCGTCGTGGACCCGCGCACCACCTCCGCGCACCTTAGGACGCTTCGCAGCCTTGGCGCGGGCATCGAGACGGTTCGCGAGCCCGATCCGCTGACAGGCGAATATTTGCCCGCCCGCATCAAGCGGATTCGCGAGCTGCAAGAGGAGCTCGGCGATTGCTGCTGGCCCAACCAGTATGCCAATCCGGCCAACTATTTGGCGCACTACGGCTCGACGATGCCGGAGATTTTGCGGGAATTGGACCGCATCGACTATTTGTTCTGCGGCGTAAGCACGTTCGGAACGCTCCGGGGCTGCGCGGAACGGTTGCGCGACGAGGGCCTGAGCACGCGCGTCGTCGCGGTGGATGCCGCCGGGAGCGCGATCTTCGAAAGCGGCGGCTCGGCCGTGCGCCGCCTGCCCGGTCTGGGCGCGGCAATCGTACCGCCGCTGTGCCGACGGGAGCTGGCCGACCGCGTCGTCCACGTGACCGACCTCGACTGCGTCGCGGGCTGCCGCGAGCTGCGCGACACGGAGGCGATTCTCGCCGGCGCGTCGTCGGGCGGCGTCGTGACGGCGATCCGCCGGATGCAGGCCGACATTCCGGCGGATTCGGTCTGCGTCGCCATTCTCCCGGACCGGGGCGACCGGTATTTGGACACCGTATACGACGACAAGTGGGTGTCCGCTCTGCCCGGAGCGTCCGCGGAGGGGCTTGTCCGATGATCTATTTGAACGACCGGGACATCCGGCAGCTCGGCATCGATTGGCCGAAGCTGGTCGAAACCGTCGAGCATGTTGCCGCGCTATTGCAAACCCGCGATACGGTTCAGCCGCTCAAGCCATATTTGCGCTTTGGCGATCCGGCCAACCGCATCATCGCCATGCCGGCTTACGTCGGAGGCAACCTGCGGGCGTGCGGCATCAAGTGGATCGCGAGCTTTCCGGGCAACCGCTTGCGCGGATTGCCCCGCGCGCACAATACGATCGTGCTGAACGATCCGGATACCGGAATGCCGCTCGCCATTTTTCAAAGCGGGCTTCTCAACGCGCTGCGAACGGCCGCCGTCAGCGGCGCCATGCTCCAAAGCTGGCTGAAGCGGCGGCCGGGGCGGAACGTGACGGCCGGCATCGTCGGATGGGGGCCGATCGGCAGGGCCCACTTGTCCATGCTGAAGGCGCTGCTTGCGGATCGGCTCGAATGGACGCTGCTGTTCGACGCGGGCGGAATCGATCCCGCTTCCGTGCCGGACAACGTCCGCGGATCGGTCTCGATCGCGACCGATTGGCGGGAGACGTACCGACACGCCGACGTCTTCATCACCTGCACGACCGCATCGGAGCGATATATTGACGAACCCCCTCCCCCCGGAACTCTGCTCTTGAACGTATCGCTCCGCGATTATATGCCGCACAGCGTCCGGTCGCTGAATGCCGTCGTCGTCGACGATTGGCGGGAAGTGTGCCGGGAAAACACCGATATCGAGCGGCTGCATCTGGCCTTTGGCTTAAGCGAGCGGGACGCCGTTACGCTGAAGCAGGCGATTCACGAAAACGGGCTTGACCGGTTTCCGGAGGACGAACCCGTGTTTTTCAACCCGATGGGCATGGCCGCCTTCGATATCGGCATCGCGCACCGCTATTACAAGTTGGCGCTGCGGGACCACGCCGGACTGCCGCTGGAACCGTAAATCCCAAGTCCGCCGGCGCCGAACAGCCCGCCCATGCGGCCGAAGCCGCCTTCGCTCTCCGCGAGCGGGGCGGCTTCGTTTTCGGGGCGAACGCTTCAGGCGTTCAAATCCTTTTTGCGGAAGATGGCGACGGACAACCGGTACGAAACCAGCAGCAGCGCAAGGCTGCCGATCGGCGGCAGCACCGTCAGCGCCGTCCCGCCGTCAATGGCCCCGCCTCCGTCAAAATGATCCCGCATAACGTCGCTGAACCCGACTATGGTCACCGTTGCCAGAAACAGGACGACATACACGACGAACTGCGCTCCCTTTTGCCCAAACCAGTAATAAAACGGATAATACAGGGAGAAGAAGAAGAAATCGATCGTCAAGCCGATCGACACGTGAGCGAGCGACCAATCCGTTTCCCTTGCGAGCACATACCGATTGATCAGGTTCGCCGCTGCGCCCAAAGCGAGTCCCAACGCCACGTAATAGAACAGGCAAACGTATTTGGCGAGAACGATCTGCTCCCGGCGCACCGGGAGGCTGCCGACAAGCAGCTCGCTTTTGGAGCGGAGCTCGAGATTGGAAGCGAACGTCATCAGCATCATCGCCGGGAGCGTCGCCAGAAGAACCGTCGAATAGGCCGTCTCGAAGAAAACGCCGAAAACAAGCACGTACAATACGGCAAACAGATGGTAATAGCTTAGAACGAAAAGCTCCTTGCGCACCAGATTAATCATGCCGCCGCCCTCCCTTTGCCGTAAAAAACATAATGTCCTCCAGCGTCGGTCTTTCTACGACCGCCTCGTTTCCGAACAGCCTTACCGCCTCGTCCCGCCGCTCGGTCAAGCCCTCGAAGCCGACCGCGGTCTCGCGAATGCCGACGAACAACCCGCGCACGTCCCGGTCGAGCAGCTCGGGGGAGGCCTTCACCAGCGCGTATTTCTCGAACACCCGTTCTCTCGATTCGTTGAACACCACCTTGCCCTGATGCAAAAACACAATGTAGTCCGCCACCCGGTCGAGATCGGTCGTAATGTGCGTGGAAAACAGAATCGACCGGCCTTCGTCCAGCATGAGATCCGCCAAAATATCGAGCAGCTCCCGCCGGAATACCGGATCGAGCCCTGCCGTCGGCTCGTCCATAATGAGCAGCTCGGCCCGGTGGGACAAGGCGAAGCAGAGGGACAGCTTCATCTTCATTCCCTTGGACAGGCTGCGGATTTTGGCTTTCGGATGAAGCTCGAACCGATGCAAGTAGTCATTGAAGCGCTTTTCGTCCCAATGCCTGTAAAAAGGAGCGATCACCCGCTTCATCGCGGCAATCGTCAAATGCTCGTAGTAGTTGCACTCCTCCGAGACGAAGCCGATGCGCTGCCGAATGGCGTCTTCGCTGCGGGGCATCGGCTGCCCGAAGATGCGGATCTCCCCCGCGCCCGGTACCGTCATTCCCATCAACATCCGGATCAGCGTGCTTTTGCCCGCCCCGTTCGGTCCGATCAACCCGGTAATGAAGCCCTGCTTGATGTCCAGCGACACGTCTTTCATGGCGAACCGGGAATATTGCTTGGCCAATCCGCGCACTTCAATGACATTCATGTCGTCTCAATCCTCCTCCTGCCCGTAAAGAATCGCCAATTGCGCCTGCAGCCCCTCCAGTCCGATCTGCAGCGCCCGGGCCTCCTTGATGATTTCAGCCATTTTTTCTTCCAGCTGCCTCAAACGCGCTTCCCGGATGAAAGCCGGGTTGGCGCCGGAGACAAAGGACCCCTTGCCGACGACCGAATCGATCAGCCGCTCCTTCTCCAGCTCTTCGTATGCCCGCTTCGTGGTGATGACGCTGATCTGCAGATCCTTCGCGAGCTGGCGGATCGAAGGAAGGGGCTGACCCGGCGACAGCTCGCCGTTTACGATCGCGTCCCGCACCTGGCGGACGATTTGCAGATACAACGGCTCGTCGGATGCGTTGGATAGGATGATTTTCATAAATCACCTTTGTGATTAGTGTGTATATTATATATATACACTATAGACAAAGAAATGTCAAAACCGCTCGCATAGGGTCCGCGTAAAATCATCAGGGGTGCAGGAGTTGAAAAAGATAGCTTTATTTTCCAGCTCTCATGCGTTAAAATGAAAGAAATCGACTTGGATTAGTATGTTATAGGGAGAGAGGTTAGGATGAGCGAGATCTTGAAGGAAGTGCTGAACGCCAACGAGCAGTATGCTAGCGATTTCGGAGACAAGGGCCGATTGCCTTTGCCGCCTGCGCGCCGCTTTGCGATTCTCACTTGCATGGATGCACGTTTGGATCCTGCGAAATTTGCCGGTCTGGCCGAAGGCGACGCACACGTCATCCGCAACGCGGGCGGAAGGGCCAGCGACGACGCGATTCGCTCTCTGGTGATTTCCTACAAGCTGCTCGGCACGAAGGAATGGTTCGTCATTCATCATACGGATTGCGGCATGGAGCTTTTCACCAATGAGATTATAGCCGATTTGCTGGAAAAGAGTCTCGACACCGCCGTGTACGACGGCGAATGGAAAGATGTCGGGACAACGCCGGGATCGAGCGAAGGAAGAAAAATCGATTTTCTGACGATCCGCAATCTCGCGGAAAGCGTTGTGGAAGATGTCCGAAAGATCCGCAGCCACCCGCTGGTGCCGCCGTACATTCCGATTTACGGTTATATTTACGATGTAAAGACGGGACGGCTGGCGGAAGTTCCTCAAGCGACAGAAGCGGGACGGGCAAGCGCATAAGCCGCGCCAAACCTCCATCAGACGATCGTCCCTTTTCCCTTAACGGCTGCAAAGCCGTTTTTTTGTTTCCGATTTTCCAGCAAAAGCGCAGGAATGTTCCGCAATGCGCGAGACGGTATGCCCGGCCTTTATTTCGAACCCTTTTGGGAAAAGGTATAATGGATGGCAGATGAAAACTTGCAAGCGACGGCCGCGGCTTCGCGATGTTCCGCAGCGATTCGCGCGACGGCAGAAGGAGATGCGATGACTGACAATCAAGGCGCTCGCCATGCAGGATGGAAGTTCGACAACAGCTATGCCCGCTTGCCGGCCTTTTTTTATTCCCGGCTCGACCCTACCCCGGTGCGCTCGCCTCAGCTTGCCGTGCTGAATGTCCCGCTTGCCGCCTCCCTGGGACTGAACGCGCAGGCGCTGCGAAGCGAAGAAGGCGCGGCGGTGCTTGCCGGCAACCGTTTGCCCGAAGGAGCGGAGCCGCTGGCGCAGGCTTATGCCGGGCATCAATTCGGGCATTTTACGATGCTCGGCGACGGCCGGGCGCTGCTTCTGGGCGAACAGATTACGCCGTCCGGGGAGCGGTTTGACATTCAGCTCAAGGGCGCGGGCGTTACCCCGTATTCGCGCCAGGGCGACGGCCGCGCCGCGCTCGGTCCGATGCTGCGCGAATACATCATCAGCGAGGCGATGCATGCGCTCGGCATTCCGACCACCCGCAGCCTCGCTGTCGTCGCGACCGGCGAGCCGGTCTACCGCGAGACGGCGCTTCCGGGCGCGGTGCTGGCGCGCGTAGCCTCCAGCCATGTGCGCGTCGGCACGTTTCAGTATGCAGCGGCTTGGGGCGCCCCCGAAGCGTTGAAGCAGTTGGCCGACTACACCCTGCGCCGGCATTATCCGGAAGCGGACGAAGACGGCAACCGCTATCTCGCCCTGCTGCGGGGAGCGATCCGGCGGCAGGCCGAGCTGGTGGCCAAATGGCAGCTTGTCGGCTTCGTTCACGGAGTGATGAATACCGACAACATGGCGCTCAGCGGCGAAACGATCGACTACGGGCCGTGCGCCTTCATCGATGCCTACGACCCGGAGACGGTATTCAGCTCCATCGATGTGCACGGCCGTTATGCGTACGGCCGCCAGCCTTATATCGCCGCCTGGAATTTGGCCCGGTTCGCCGAAACGCTGTTGCCGCTGCTCGATGACGACCGGAATCGGGCGGTCGAGCTTGCCGAAGAGGAACTTGCCGCGTTCGGCGAATGGTTCCGCCGCCATTGGCTGGCGGGAATGCGGGCAAAGCTCGGTCTCTCCAACGAAGAGCCGGAAGACGAGCATCTGGCGGAAGAGCTGCTCGGCCTGATGAAGGAACATAAAGCCGACTATACGAATACGTTTCGCGCCCTGACGCGCGGGAAGCCGGAGGAGACGGCGCTGCACGGCACGGAGGCGTTCGCCCGGTGGCTGGAGCGCTGGCGGGCGAGGGCGAGCCGGCAGCCGGAAGCGGAGACGGTCTCCCGGCAGCGGATGCTCGGCCACAATCCGGCGGTCATTCCGCGCAACCATAGGGTCGAGGAGGCGCTGGACGCTGCCGTAAACCGAGGAGACTACCGGGTCATGGAGCGGCTGCTCGCCGCGCTTTCGCGTCCTTACGCGCACACCCCGGAGCAGGAGGAATACGCGGCGCCGCCCGAGCCGTCCGAACGGCCGTACCGGACGTTCTGCGGAACGTGACAAGGCCGGCCCTGAACGCTTGGGGCCGAACCCGTTGGCGAAGCGCTTCGCCGGCTTTAGAATGACCGGCCGGCTGCACCGAATCGGCATAGCCGCGAGCGCCGTTCTGCTGGTAGAATGAAGATCACGAGCGACAGATCGGGGGCTTTGCCATGGATTACATCGTTTTGGATATCGAGTTCAACGGCCGCAAATTCGCCAGCGACCTGCCGATGGAGGTCATCGAAATCGGAGCCGTGCGCCTGGATCGGGAGTTGCGGTTCAAGGACGAGTTTTCGTCGCTGATCAAGCCGGTGTACTTTTCCAAGCTGAACGCCTTTATCAAGAAGAAAACCGGCATCCGGCAGGAGGAAATCGACCGGGCGGACGGCTTTCCCCAAGTCATAACCGACTTCATCGCCTGGCTGGACCGCAGCGAAGAGCGCCTGTTCGTCACCTGGGGCGGCGAGGATTTCAAGCGCATCGTGTACGACACGCGCATGCACAAGCTGGACGACGCCTACTGGCTGGCCCAGGATTATTTCGATTTGCTTAAAGGCTATTTGCGCTACAAAAAGGTAACCAACGACGTCAGCGTCGAAGCGGCTCTCGCCGATTTGAACATTGCCGCGGAGGGCTCGGCTCACCGGGCGCTGGACGACGCGCGCATGACGGCCGAGGTATTCCGGAAAATATACGGCGAGCTGGACTTCACGCTCAAGCAACGGTACAAGGACCGGTTTACGAATGCCAAAGAACGCAGACTCGTCAAAAACGCGATCCGCTCCATGCTGGCGAAAAAAACCGTTCCCGAATGGGAGGATATCGTCGAGCATTACCTGGAAGGCCGGATTCCGCTGGACGATCCGAAAAAGAGGGACGAGCTGCGCCGGTATTTCGGCGAGGAACTGGGAAAGAAGCGGACAACGTAAAGGATTTGACGACGACACGGGCGATTTGAACAAAAAAGCCGCAGCATGCCGTTATCGGCCGGCAAGCCGCGGCTTTTTTATATCCGCCAATCTATGGACGCTCCAGCAGCCGGACGATCACCGCGAGCGCTTCCGCCCGCGTCGCGACCGCATCCGCGTCGAAGCGATTGCCGTCCTTCCCTTGAATCAGTCCGGCTTCCACCGCCGCCGCGATTTCCGGCTTCGCCCAGGCCGGAATCTTGGCGGCGTCCGCGAACGGCAGCACCGGATGTTCCTTGGGCGCCAGCTTCGCCGCGCGCGCGGCGACCACCGCGATTTCCGCACGGGAAATGGGGTTGCCGGCTCCGAAGGCTCCATCCGCGTAGCCTTTCATCAGGCCTGCGCTCGCGGCTTTGGCCGCATGCGAACGGGCCCAGGCCGGCATTTGATTCAGGTCGCGAATCGAAGCCGCCGCTTCGGAATCCACGGCTTCCAACTGCAGCGCCCGGCTCAGAAACGCCGCAACTTCCGCTCGCGTCACGATGGCGTCCGGACGAAAGCTGCCGTCTTCGAATCCCTGGGCAATCCCCAGAGCGGCTGCCTTCTCGATCGTCTCGCGCGCCCAATGATGTTGAATGTCGCGGAAGCTCTTCGCCGGCGCGCTCGCGCCGCCGTCTCCGCCGCCCGCACCGGCCGAACCGCCAACCTCCCGGTCCGTCGGCGGCGTTCCCGGGCCCGGGGCCGGAACGACAGGGACGGGGCTGCCGACAGGCGGAGTCGGCGTAACGGGCGGGTCCGGCGGAACAGGCGCAGCGGGCGAATCCTCCTCTTCTCCGTTCTCCGGCGCCGCCGAAGCTTTAAACGCCGCAACCGCCTGCTGCAAAGCTGCCGAAGCTGCGTCAATTTGCGGCCGGGTTGCGCCCAGGTTATTCGCCACCGCCTTCGCGCTGTCGATCGCCGCCCGGAAGGACGCGACGGCGTCGACCGGATATTGACCCGGACCGGCCCCTGCCGAGGCACCGTCCAGCAGCGCTTGCGCCTCATTCGCCTGCGCGGCCAACTCGGTGAGCAAATCCACGTTCAAGGTCAAATAGACGGAATTCGTGACGGAAGGTTCTATCGTGTTGAATTTGACATATACGATACCGCTAATGTTGAGCGTACTGCTGCGGTTCACGTCGATTTGGCTCACCAACGTATCGCTTTCCGGATTGGCGCTGATGGGAATAACGGCATTTTCGCTGCTGAGAAACGCAAATTCCCCCGTCGTCGCCGGACGTTTATATTTTATGCTCGCGGTATCCAGATTCGAAGCCCGGTTCCAGGTCACGCGGGCGTACAAATAGGTGTCGGATTGCAGCAGCTCCGCGGTATCCGAAACGTAATACGTCAGCTTGGAAACGGAGGGGGCGGGAACAACGCTGTCCAATAGCGCCACATGAATCGTTTTGGACGTCGTTTTTTTGTTTTTGGCCTTTAGGAGAGCCGAGGATAAGTCCGCAACCGCTTTGTCCACTTGCGGGATCGTAGCGCCCGGATTCGAATAGACGGACTCGGCGGCCGTGATGGCGTTTCTTAAGGCCGTATCCGAACCGACGGGATGTTCGCCGGCCGACGGAATTCGTGTGTCGCCGCTTGCGCTCCCGAAGATGACCATCTGATTCAGATACTCGGTGGACTCGCCGATGATTTGTTGGAGCGGCGTTCTGTCGATCTTGACGCGCAGCAGCTCGTAATTTTCCAGAGCGAGAACCAGCGAATCGTACGCTTTTGAAATCTCTTCCGCAGTGGCATCCGGATCGTCCGCCGCCTCCCGGGCGGCTGCAATCGCCAAATACAGCGATGTCTTGGAGCCGGGATAATAGAGACCGTCGCTCAAGCCTTCCTCCGTGGTGTCATAAACCTGTTGGGCGACGGACAGCTTTTCGTTCAACTGATCTTTGGTAATGTTCGCCGAACCTTTCTCTCCGCCGCTGCCGGCCGGGACGATCGGAATGCCGGTGGTATCCAGCAGCAGTTGGGCATTGTACCAATGGTCATACGCAAACGGCTGTCCCCCCAAATACAAATCCTTGATCACAATGTGCATCAGAAGCTCTTGCTTTTTCGTAATGTCTTCGACGGGAAGGCTGATCGTGCCGTAATAGCCCTTTACTTCCGTCGGCACGCCGGGAACCGGCCCTCTGTCCGTAACCGTGTGGTCCTCGGCGGAAATCAGCGTGGCCGGCGTGTAGTCATCGACGTCGGCGCTTTTCTGCCTGCCGGGTTTCAGAGAGCCCCAGAATGCGAACCAGTCGTAATTATTCCATTTGCTGACGAACTCGTACTTGCCGTTCTTGACAATCAGCTTTCCGGGTCCCGGCTCCAGATACGCCGAAGCGTACGAATCTTCTTCCGAACCGTCCTTCAAAATCCGAAAATGGATCGGGTACTCGCCATCCGGCACGGTAATCGCGGCGGCCGCCCCGGCTTGGCCTGCGCCGCCCGGGACTAAGGACAGCACGATGGCGAAAGCCGTCAGCAAAGCGAGGATTTTGCCCAGTTGCTTGTTCAACGTCTATACGCTCCTTATCGACAGGATGGATTATGTAAATCCGCTTAAAAGAAAGCGGTCCAAGTCTCCCTCAGACCGCTTCCCCTTTACGCATTAAAGCCAGTGGATATCGAGGTTGTACAAGGCGTTGTGGCTTCCCCCCGGGTAGCTGACGGAAACATAGAGCTGAACGGGAATGTCCTGGTCCGGATTCGAATTCGTGAACGTGAAAACGGTGTTCCCGCCGGAAACGGTCTTGGAAGCCTGCACATAGTTGCCCGTGCCGTCATCCGCGTACAAGTACGGATAATAATCCCCGGAAAGCGTGATCGTCACGGTCGTGCCGTTCACCTCGGCGGGACCGGCAATGAAGGAACTCGCATGCGCGGACGGCTCGCCTTCGTAATAGAATTCATACTCTTGGCTCGCCGCGAAGGCGGGCACAGCCAGAACAAGCGCAAGCGCCAACATCAGCATCAAAGAAACGGACGTTCTCATCGTTTTTACCATCATCAATCGCACGCTCCTTCAAAATGTAGAATTGTTGACTGGCAATACCGAAAATTCCGACGATAAGTACGAAACGATGCCGCACGGCGGCTCCGGAACGTTAACCTGGTTTGACCTCATCCCCTCCTTCCATGACGCAACAGTCCTATCACACAAAAGATAATGATAATCATTATCATTAGTGATGGCAGCTTGATTTTAGCTTTGCTTGGCACATTTTGTCAACCTTATTTTTCAAGGTTTATCCTTTCGCTTTTCGGAGCGGTCCGTATGTTACACTGGGAAAAGAACGCGGAAGATACAAGGAGATGGACGATGATCAAACTGGTTTCCTGGAATGTCAACGGACTGAGAGCCTGCGTCAACAAAGGCTTTTGCGATTATTTCCGGCAAGCGGATGCGGACATCTTCTGCGTGCAGGAGACGAAGCTGCAGGAAGGCCAAATCCGCCTTGAGTTTGGCGAGGCGTATTTGCAGTTTTGGAACTATGCGGAGAAGAAGGGCTACTCCGGAACCGCCGTCTTTACCAAACTGGCGCCGCTGTCGGTAAGGTACGGCCTTGAGGAGGAACAAGAGCCCGAAGGCCGCGTCATCACGCTGGAGTTTGAGCCTTTTTACCTTGTCAATGTGTATACGCCCAACGCAAGGCGGGATTTGTCGAGGCTGGCGCTGAGGCTGGAATGGGAGGACCGGTTTCTCGATTACTTGCGGGAATTGGACAGCCGGAAGCCCGTCGTGATCTGCGGCGACTTGAATGTGGCCCATCAGGAAATCGACCTGAAAAACGCGAAAGCCAACCGCGGCAATTCCGGCTTTACGCAGGAAGAGCGGGACAAGCTGACCCGGCTGCTGGACGCCGGATTCGTGGATACCTTCCGGCATTTTTACCCCGACCGGACGGACGCCTACACCTGGTGGTCCCAGATGCCCGGCGTGAGGCAGCGGAACATCGGCTGGCGCATCGACTACTTTCTGGTCTCTTCCCGGCTCACGCCCTTTCTGATCGATGCGGACATCGACGCCCATGTGCTCGGAAGCGACCACTGCCCGATCCGTCTGGAGATAGCGGATTTGTCCGGCGGCCGGCCGGAAGCCGAATAACAAGAAGCCGGGCGGTTATGCCCGGCTCTCAACTTGTTTGTTGCATTCGGTTGGACGTTGTCCTGACTTCACGTACCCGGCGCACCTTATACAACGCCCTGCGCGATCATGGCTTCCGCCACTTTCACGAAGCCGGCGATGTTGGCGCCGACGACCAGATTGCCGGAATAGCCGTAACGATCGGCTGCTTGAACGCAGTTGTTGTAAATGTTCCGCATAATGTCGTGCAGCTTCGCATCGACTTCCTCGAACGTCCAGGACAGCCGCATGCTGTTCTGGGCCATCTCCAGCGCGGAAACGGCGACGCCGCCGGCGTTTGCCGCTTTGGCCGGCGCGAACAGGACACCGGCTTTAAGGAACACGTCGATCGCTTCCAGCGTGGAGGGCATATTCGCCCCTTCCCCGATCGCTTTCACGCCGCCGGCCACGAGCTTCCTGGCGGATGGCTCGTCGATTTCGTTTTGCGTCGCGCACGGCAGCGCGATGTCGCACGGAATGGACCAGATGCCTTCGCAGCCTTCGGTGTACACCGCGTGCGGATGCTCCAGCACATATTCCTTGATCCGTTTGCGCTCCACTTCCTTAAGACGCTTGACCGTCTCGAGGTTCAGGCCGTCCGGGTCGTAAATATAGCCGTCGGAGTCGCTGCAGGCCACGACTTTGGCGCCAAGCTGCTGCGCCTTTTCGATGGCGTAGATGGACACGTTGCCCGAGCCGGAGACGACAACCGTGCTGTCTTTGAAGCTAAGACCGCGGGATGCCAACATTTCATGAACGAAGTAGACGCATCCGTAGCCGGTCGCTTCCTTGCGGGCCAGACTGCCGCCGTACCCGATGCCTTTGCCCGTCAGCACGCCCGCTTCGTTGCCTCCGCGAATCCGTTTGTACTGGCCGAACATATAGCCGATCTCCCTGGCGCCGACGCCGATGTCGCCGGCCGGCACGTCGATGTCCGGACCGATATACTTGTACAGCTCCGTCATGAAGCTTTGGGTGAACCGCATGATTTCATTGTCGGATTTGCCCTTCGGATCGAAGTCCGAACCGCCTTTGCCGCCGCCGATCGGCTGGCCGGTCAGGCTGTTTTTGAAAATTTGCTCGAAGCCGAGAAATTTGATAATGCTGGCGTTGACGGAAGGATGGAACCGGATTCCGCCCTTGTACGGTCCGAGCGCGCTGTTAAACTGCACGCGGAAGCCGCGGTTCACCCGGACCTTGCCGTTATCGTCCACCCAAGGGACGCGGAAGGTGACGACGCGCTCCGGCTCCGAAATCCGCTCCAGGATGTTGTGCTCAATGTATTCCGGATGCTGGGCGAACACCGGGATAAGCGAATCGAAAATTTCCTTGACCGCCTGATGAAATTCGGCCTCATGGGGATTGCGTTTCACGACGGTCTCGTATACCGAATGAACGTATTGCGTCGCCTGGTCTTGCCCGGTAGAAATCGTAATCACTTGGATATCGTCTCCTTTATTTTTTTGACCGCGCCCTAATGGTGGACTCCCCAAAATCCAGCGCTTCCTCAAGCGGCTTCAAGCCTGGCGGTTACAGCAGCTCCCGCCGCAGTTGTTCCGGGGATTTGGGCGACAAATAGCCGATCGGCAGATCGAAAATCGTCTTGGCGCCGACCGCTCCTTCACGCCGCATCCGATAGCCGGCCCTTGCGCATGCCACGAGAACGCTGGCCGTAAACTCCGGATTGCTTTCCAGCTTCAAGCTGAACTCGATCAACTGCTTCGTGCTTTCGCCCGTAATTCCGCTGCGAATGACAAAACCGCCATGCGGCATCCCGCGGTGATGCGTTTGCAGTTCTTCTTCCGTTATGAACGTGACGGTCGTATCGTAGTCCGCGAAATAATTCGGCATCGTCACGATCGCTTCGCGGATTTTCTCCTTGTCCGCGCCTTCCTCCGCAACGACAAAGCACTGTCTCACATGCTTCTCGCGCGTGGACAAATCCGGCGTCTCGCCCGCGCGGATGCGGTCGATCGCCTCCTGAACCGGCACGGTGTACTGAACGCCCGCCTTGACGCCCGGTACGCGCCGGATGGCGTCGGAATGGCCTTGGCTTACGCCTTTGCCCCAGAACGTGTAGTCTTTGCCCTGCGGCAAAATCGCTTCCGCAAGCAGCCGGTTCAGCGAGAACAGCCCGGGGTCCCAACCGGTCGAAATGATGCTGAGCGTCCCCCCCTGCTTGGCCGCCGCATCGACCGCCTCGAAGAACTCGGGAATTCGGGCGTGCGTATCGAAGCTGTCGACCGTATTGAACAGGCGCGCCATGACAGGCGTCTGCTCCGGCAGATCGGTCGCCGAACCGCCGCAGAGGATCATCACGTCGATTTTGCCCCGATACTGCTCCGCCGCCGAAATAGGCTCAAAACGGACTTCCGTTTCCGCCTGCAGCCGGGCGGGATCTCTTCTTGTGAACACGGCCACAAGCTCCATATCCGGATTTTGGCGGATGGCTTTCTCCACGCCTTTCCCGAGGTTTCCGTATCCGACGATCCCGATTTTGATTCTGTCTCCCACTGCATGTCCTCCTAACGTTGACTGCATTACCTAATTTTTCAGTATAATGATATTTGACAAATGATGAAACATTTTTCTGTGAAGTATTAACAAAAATCTTGTGAAAAGTTTAGGATTCCCCTTATTTTGCGCCCTCCGTACCGCGATTGTCTTCCCTGCCGCCCCGCGAAAAAAAGGCCGTCCCCAAGGCTATAGTGCCTCGGGAACGGCCATTTCGTATTTAGCCTAAGACGACGCGGTCGTCCGCCAGCTTATGTCCGCTGATCCGCTCAAATTCGGCCAGCAGCTGCGGGACGGTCAAATCCCGCTTGCGGTTTTCGGGAATGTCGAGAATGATGCGGCCCTTGTCCATCATAATGAGCCGGTTGCCGAGACGGATGGCCTGCTCCATGTTGTGGGTGACCATCAGCGTCGTCAGCTTCATCTCGCGGACAATGCTCTCGGTAAGCCGCGTGATCAGCTCGGCGCGAGCCGGGTCGAGCGCTGCGGTGTGCTCGTCCAGCAGCAGGATGTCGGGCTTCGTGAACGTGGCCATCAGCAGGCTGAGCGCCTGCCGCTCGCCGCCGGACAGCAGGCCGACCTTCGCCTTCAGGCGGTTCTCCAGGCCGAGGCCGAGCCGCTGCAGCTGCTCGCGGAACAGCTTGCGCCTGGCGGCGGAGACGCCCCAGCTCAAGCCGCGCGGCTTGCCGCGCCGGTAAGCCATCGCCAGGTTTTCTTCGATGGTCATCGTCGGCGCGGTGCCGGCCATCGGGTCCTGAAAGACGCGGCCGATCCAGCGGCTTCTTTGGAACTCCGGCAGATGGGAGATGGACGTGCCGCCGATCTTCACATCGCCAAGATCGGGCTTCAGGACGCCGGAGATGATGTTCATCAGCGTGGACTTGCCCGCGCCGTTGCTGCCGATCACGGTGACGAAATCGCCCGGATTCAGCTTCAGCTGAATGTCGATCAAGGCGATCTTCTCGTCCGGGGTGCCCGGGTTAAACAGCTTGGAGACATGGTTCAGCTCCAGCATCAGATCCCCCCCTTTCCGCGCGCCGAAACCGCAAGCTCTGCCGTCCGCTTGCGGGCATTGCTCTTCTGCTTGTAGTGGCGCCGAATCGTGGGAATGACCAGGGCGACGATGACGATCAGCGCCGTGATCAGCTTCAGGTCGGTCGATTCCAGCTTCAGCCATTCCGCCCGATAAGCCAGCGCCAGCACGATCCGGTAGACGATGGAGCCGATCACGACGGCAAACGTCGTCCAAAATACGCCCCGCGTCCCGAGAATCGCTTCCCCGATGATGACCGAGGCGAGCCCGATCACGATCATCCCCACGCCCATCGTCACGTCCGCGAATCCCGAGTCCTGCGCGATCAGCGCGCCGGAAATCGCAACCAAGCCGTTCGACAGGCTGATGCCGAGAATGGTCGCGTTATCGGTGTTGCCTCCGAAGCTGCGAATCATCCGATTATTGTCGCCGGTCGCCCGCAGAGCCAGCCCCTTGTCCGTATGAAGAAAGGCGTCGAGCAGCAATTTGATCGCGAAGACGACGATCGCCAGGACGAGAATGTACTTCCAGGTCACCGAATCGATCGGCGAGAACAACGTGTCGGCATTGATCAGGGAGACATTCGGCTTGCCCATGATCCGGATGTTGATCGAATAGAGCGCGATCATCATCAGAATGCCCGATAGCAGACCGTTGATCTTGCCCTTTGTATGCAAAAGTCCGGTGCAGGCTCCCGCAGCGAGCCCTCCGGCAAAGGCCGTCAGCGTCGCGATCCAGGCCTCGTAGCCGTGCGAGATCATGACGGCGGCGATGGCGCCGCCCGTAGCGAAGCTGCCGTCGACGGTCAGATCCGGAAAATCCAGAATCCGGAACGTGATATAGACCCCCAGCGCGAGCAGCGCGTACATGAGGCCGAGCTCGACGGCGCCGGTAAGCGATTGAAACATGAATGGATACCTCCTGTGGACGAGAAAAACGGGGCGAACGCACTATCTCCGTTCCCCCCATCTGATCCTGCGCAATTACTGAATGATATTGTTTTCCGGATCCTGTACCTTCTTCTTCATATCGTCGGTCACCGTAATGCCTTGCGCCTCGGCTGCCTTCAGGTTCAGCATCAGATCGAGCTTCTCCGGCTTGCTGACCTTCAGGTCGCCGACTTTCTTGCCGTTCTTCAGCACTTCGACGGCCATCTGGCCGGCTTGGTAGCCGTGATCGTAGTATTTGAAGCCGACGGTCGCGAACGCGCCTTTCTCCAGCGTATCGCGGTCGCTCGAGAAGAACGGAATTTTGTTTTCATTCGCGACTTGAATGATCGTATCCACGGCGCTGACGACCGTATTGTCGAGGGTGATGAAAAGGGCGTCCACGCGGCCGACGAGCGACTCCGCCGCCTGCTTGACTTCGGAGGTGTTCGTAACCGGCGCTTTGACGAGCTTGATGCCGTGCTTCTCCAGCGCTTGCTGCGCGTTGTTCGTCATGACGACCGCGTTCGGTTCGCTCTCATTCAGGATGACGCCGACCGTCTTGATGTCCGGCAAGTCCGAAGCAATGAAGTCCATCAACTGCTGAATGGCCGCCGGGTTCGTGTCGGAGGCGCCGGAAACATTGCCGCCCGGTTTGTCCAGATTGTCGACGAGCTTCGCGTCGATCGGGTCCGTGACCGCCGCAAACAGCACCGGGGAGTCCTTCACGTTCTGAACGACCGCTTGCGCCGAAGGCGTCGCGATCGCAAGCACCAAATCGTACTTCTGCGAAGCGAGCTTCTGCGCGATCGCCAAGTTGTTGCTCGGATCGTTCTGCGCGTTGTTGTAATCGACCTTGAGATTTTGGCCTTCCACGATGCCCGCGTCCTTAAGCGCGGCCAGGAAGCCTTCGCGGGTCGCGTCCAGGGACGGATGTTCGACGATCTGGGAAATGGCGATCGAATATGTCTTGGCATCCGCGCTTGCGCTGGCGCTCGGGCTTACGCTTGCCGACGGGCTGGCTCCCCCGGAATTGTCCGGTTTGGCGCCGCACCCGGCCGCCGCCAAGATGGAAAGCGCTACCATCAGCGGTGCCCACAATTTCTTTTTCATACACTCTTCCCCTTTCGGAAATGAAAAACACCTGTATGATGTTCAGTTTAAAGTCGCGAAGACCGTTTAGTCAATTCATTCGTTTAAATTGTGGCGCGTTAAAGCGTCTATCTGTCGATATTTCACAATGAAAACCCTTTATTGTTATGTTTTTTTATGGAAATTAACCTTAATTCTCAACGGCTTGGAACGCTTGTCCGATCCGTGGCGATCGCTTTCGTAAACAAAAAAAGGAGCATCCGGCAGTCGACCGACTCCCGTACGCCCCTTGCGCGGACTTATCGTTTTCCTTGATCCAGACCTGTGTAAATCAGGATCGCGTCTCTGAAAAACGCCGCCGTGCCCGGCTGCTTTTCGTCGTAATACGCCCTAAAGCGCTCGTCTTCGACATACATTCGGGCCAGTCCGGCATGCGCTTCCTTGGTGTACTCGCTCCAGTAAAAGGTCAGCCACCGCTTATGCAAATCGGCCGCCTTTTGCGCCAGCTCGCCGGAAGGATCGCCCGTTTGAAACACTTCGGCCAGCGTCGCTTTCACCTCGTTGGCCAGGCGCGTCGCTTCCTCGTGCTCCGCTTGCGTCATGTTCATCAGCCTTTGATTGGACCGGTTAACGGCTTCGTCGCCGTATTTCGCGCGAATTTCCGCCCCGTACTTTCTCTCGTTCTCTTCGATCATCTGCCGTTTGAAGCCTTCGAACTTCTCTTGATCGGTCATCGTCATCCTCCCTTCGTGCAGGGCGATCGTTTTTTCCACATTGGCGATCAGCTTATCCAGCTGCTTCCGTTTGCCGAGGAGTTGCTCGCGGTGTTCTTTCAGGGCCTTGATCCGGTCAAAGGAGGGATCGTTCAGGATGTCCTTGATTCGGTCCAGGCCGACGCCCAATTCCCGGTAAAACAAGATTTGCTGCAGCCTGTCGACCTCAGCCTGACCGTAGATCCGGTACCCCGACGAATTGATCCTGGCCGGCTTCAGGATACCGATCGTATCGTAGTATCGGATCGTCCGGGCGCTGATTCCCGCCAATTGCCCAAGCCTCTGAACGGTGTATTCCATGCGCTCACCTCCCGACAACATCACCGTACACCTTGACGCAGCGTAAAGGTCAACCTTTTTTATACGTCAAATACGGGTCGCCTTCGCCCCGGCCGTCGGGCCGGACACCGTGGACCTATTCGGCAAGGCTCAATTGCCATGAAACGCCGAATTTGTCGCCGACCCAACCGAACTTTTTGCTGAACGGGTAAGCGGCGAGCGGCATGTAAACGACCCCGCCTTCGGACAGCTTGGCAAAGACGCGGTCGATCTCTTCCTCGGTGTCGCAGGTTACGAATAACGAAATCGCGGGCGTAAACGTAAAATCATGCTTGACGTTGCTGTCGATGCACATGAATGTTTGCCCGCCCAGCGTAAACGTCGCTTGCTGCACCGACCCCTCGGCGCCGGGCTCGTTCGGTCCGTAACGCTTAATGCTCACAATTTCGGATTGGTCGAATAAGGAGACGTAGAAATTCATCGCCTCCTCCGCCTGACCCGAAAACATCAGAAATGTTGTGATTTTTTGCTTGTTGTTTGCCATCCATACCATCTCCTTCACCTTAAGTCTGCTCTGGCGGAGCAGGCCGTACACCTTTACGTTTCCGCCTTTGTTCTCACGCTGTAATGCCTCATGGCCCGCGGAACGCCTTTGATTTCGAGATATCCGCTGTAAATCAGCTCCCGAAGCCGGTATTCGAAGTAACCGTCCCCGATGTATTGATCGCAATACCCGATCGCTTGGCCGATCACTCTGGCCGCTTTGATGAAATCCCGATTGTCTCTGTCTTTATGAAGCTGCTCGACGATATTCCGCAAATAGCCGTCAAAATAGTCCGCCCCGACCTGAACGATTCTTCCGTCTTGATAGATGCGCAGCACCTCGCGGCGTTCCGCAAGCTCCAGCCATTCGCGCTCCAGGGCGGTTCTCTCCCTGTCCGACAACGATGGAACTTCTTTGCATTCGTGCAAAACGGCCTGCAGCTTGTCGGGCGGGATTTCCCCCGAGTGCAAATAGGCAAACCGCGTCTGGGCGCCGTCAAACAACCGTTCGCAAACGGCCGGCGCATCCAGCGTCGCGATCTCGTTCGGATGTTCCCTCAGCAGATATGCCGCAAGCCGCAATCCCGCCTGTTCGTGCGCATTTCCGCCGGCCCACACGTATATCTTCGCTTGCGGAGGAATTTGCGAGAGGTAGCGCAGGAGCTGCTGATCCGTCTTTTCGCCGTCGTCCTCATCGTCTCCGTCGTTGATATGGTCCCGGAGCCATTCGCGCCTGTGCTGCCGCCCATGATCCTCATGAAGCTGCCATAAGGGTCCGATGGAGTACAGATCGCGGAACGCGACGATTTTGTCGGTGGTTTCCCGGCTCAGCGATTTCAACGCCTGCTTCAGGCTCCCGGCGAAGGATTCGCCGAAGGCGATATGAACGGCCGTGCAGCCGTCGTCGGGCTCCCAACGCTTGCTGCCGCTGCGGGCCGCGATCAGCGCATGGCCATGATCCAACAGCTCATTGTACAGCTCCTCTTGGGAGCGAGCGCCGTCTTTCGCCAAATCGAGCTTCATGACCATATGAAGCAGCAACAACTTGGCCTCCCGCCCGGTCAGCTGCAAAATCGCGTCGCGGACTTCAGTCGCTTTCATCGCGATGCCCCCCTTTTGCGGTTTCGTAAAGATGACTTGCCGTTCTCGTTCGGATCAGCGATGCTAAGATTAAGCTACCACATTCCTTCACAAGTGTCTCCTGTAAGCCCCAAACAGGAAAGGAGCCGCCGTCTGCAGCTCCCTCGTTTCGTTTTTGCCATAATATCGACCGTAATCCGGACTTTGGAACCGCTTGAATCGCGCCTTTGAAAAAAGGCGGGAATGCCTCGGCAGAATTGGCCAACATGAACCGTCTCCTTTTCCGATATTCGATGACCGATTCTGCCCTTGCAAGCCGCCGCCGTTTCAATTTGGAAATGTCCGGATCTTTTATAGGAAAGTATTCTTCATTTCAGATGCAATTCCTGCCTGTCGCAGAGCTTATCCCTGTATTTTACGGGTACCCATAATTCGTTTTTGTTTTCTTCCGGCGGCAAGTAGCATTCGATCGCGGGCAAATAAGCAAGCTCGTAAGCCGAAGCAGGAACCCATTCCGTATACAAGCGTCTCCACATCTCCCCAAGCGCTTCCGGAGGGCCCTCCGCTTCAAAAACGGCCCATGCGGCTTTAGGAAACTCCCTTTTGATCATCTTTTCAGGCGGCGTTTGACGGGAGACCGTGGACATGATGTAGTTGAACTCTTCCTTTTGGCCATGCTCGCCATCCGCACATACCCCCAGGATCCCTCTGATCGGGTGTTCCGCATCGCGCACTTCCCACAGCTCCCCGAAAAGCCCTTCGCGCGCTGCGCTGGCCCATAAACCGGGGACAATCCGGAAAGCATCGTTTGTGCTCACGCGGGTTTGAATGCCTACGATAGAAAAGCCGTCCAGCTCTTCGATTCTGTAATTCATTTCCGACGCTCCCTTGACGGAGAACTGAAAGGAGATTCGCGAATACGCCTTGAGCTTGGTCCCTGGGTGGCGGGCGGCGGTCGGCGTAGCGCCGTGCAACTGTTGAAACGCGCGGGCGAACGCCTCGGGCGAGTCGTAGCCGTACTTGAGCGCAAGATCAATCACTTTGACACCGCTGTTCTGAAGTTCAAAAGCCGCAAGCGTAAGGCGCCGCCGTCTAATGTACTCCGATAAGGAAACATCGGCAATAAACGGGAACATGCGTTGAAAATGATATGCGGAGCAACCCGCGACCTTCGCCGCCTCTGCGTAGTCAATATCTTCCGTAAGATGATCTTCGATATAGCCGATGGCTTTATTCATTCGTTCGACCCAATCCACTCGCCACCCTCTCCTTCCTACCCCAATATACAGCATGAAAAAACGTAAAGCCTAGCATTTCGCGCACTTTTAAAGTAAGACCGAACATAGCTCAGCCACAATCGCGCTTGCATATCCGTTCTTGCGCATTGCAGGCGGCGTATAAACGGCATTTATTCGTGCGTGTCTTGGCGAACGGTGAGCAATATGGGCCATAACACAGGCCGATCCTCGACCATCCACATCCCGGCTGTTCAACGAAAAGCACAAAGGGCTGCAACAGTCTGCCCAATGGCAATCTGTCGCAGCCCTCCAGCCCACGTCCGGCGCGGACTCTCGGTTCTTACTCTTCCCCCGTGGCAATCGGATTTTCGGGATAGCTGATCCAATCGCTCCAGCTTCCCGCATACAGCTTCACGTTTTTAAAGCCGGCTTCCTGCAGCGCCAGCACGTTCGGCGTGGCGGTGACGCCGGAGCCGCAGTAGACGATGAGCTCCTTGTCGCGCGGCAAATCGGCGAAATGGTCCGCGATGGCATCCGCCGGCTTGAACCGGCCTTGCTCGTCCAGAACGCCCTTCCAGAACTTGTTGACGGCGCCTGGAATGTGGCCTGCGACTTTGTCCATAGGCTCCGTTTCGCCGCGATAGCGCGGGGCTTCGCGGGAGTCCACCAGAACGGTGCCGGGCCGGCCGAGCTTGGAGCGGACTTCCGAGACGTCCGCCAGCATCTCGGCCCGCACCCGGGGCACGAAAGCGGAAGGAACGATCGCCTTCCGCTCGGAGCTGACCGGGTAGCCCTCCCGCTTCCAGGCGGAGTAGCCTTCGTCCATGACATAGACGTTGTCGTGGCCCAGATACTTGAGCAACCACCATAGTCTCGAGGCCATCGCTCCGCCCTGGTCGTCATACGCAACGACCCGCGTATCGTTGCCGATGCCGGCCCGGCCGAGCCGTTCGGCCAGCGCCGGGATGTCCGGCAGCGGATGCCGGCCGCCGTGCTCGCCAATCGGAGCCGACAGATCCCGCTCCAGATCCAAGTACACGGCCCCCGGGATGTGGTCGGCCTCATAAGCGGCCCGGCCCCGATCCGGCTGCCCCAGCCAAAAGCGGCAGTCCGCGATCACGAGATCGGATTCGTACAGCCGCGCAAGCACCCACTTCATCGATACGATATTTTGCATCCGCCGACACTCCTTTTCCTTGTTGATTGACTTCATTTGCCATCCAACAATGCCAAATGCAAGCCGAGCGCCCCAAGAAACGGCTCAAACGCCTAGCCCTAACCCTCCGCGGCCGCCGCCCGCTCCGGACGGCCTGCCCGCCTTGACGCGACCGCGACGGCGGCGATGACGAGCATCAGCACGGCAATCCCGGCCAGCAGGATAAACGTCGGCGCGGCATCGAACCGGTCCAGGAAGCCACCGGTAATCCGGGGCAGCACCGCGCTGCCGAGCAGGCCGCAAGCCATCAGGATGCTCGTGACCCGAACCGTTCGGTCCGGCGCGGCGCGCGTTCCGAACACAAGGGCGATGGCGAACATCCCCGACATCGCAAACCCGGCCACGAAGATCAACGCCATCGTCCGTCCGATTCCGCTCGGCAGGCTCATCAGAATGAACGCGGCGGCGGCCACCGCGCAGGAGACGATCAGATACGTCGCCCCGCCGAAGCGGTCCGCAAGCTGTCCGGCCACCAACCGGCCGAGCGTCATCGCTCCCCAGAACACGCTTAAGGCAAGCGTTGCCGAAGCGTCGGTCAAGCCGCCGGTTTGCACGAGCAGCGAGGGCAGGTAGTGAACGAAACTCATCTCGAATCCGACGTACACGAAGAAGAAGCAGGCGCAGGCCGCCAAAGTCAGCCGGGTTCGGGCGCTTAAGGGCAAGAGCGTCGGCGTGCTCCGCTTCGACTCCCGCCCGGCGCGATCGCTCGAATGCAGCACGCCGGGCCAAAAAACCGCCCACAGCACAAGCGTCAAGGCCGCCAGCACGCCGACGCAGGCAAACGCCAGCCGCCATTGCCCGGCCTGGATCAACGCGGCGCTGGCGAACGGAATCGTTAGCGCCCCAACGCCGAAAAACACCTCCACCCGGCTCATGGCCACATTGGCTTTCTCGCCCGCCGCGCTGATGATCAACGAGCCCACCAGCGTCTCCACCGTGCCGAAGCCGAAGCCGGCCAGCGGGGAAACCGCCAGCATGATCCCCCATGACGGCCGCAAAGCAAAGATCAACTCCGCCGCCGCCATCAGCGCAAAGCTCGCCAGCAGCAGACGCTTCCGGCCCGCGATCCGGACGAGCCAAGGGGCGCACAGCGTTCCGGCCAGCCCGCCCAGAAACTGGTGCATCACCAACTGGCCCCCGTCCCCGTACCCGATTCCGTAGGCGCGCACCATCGGCTCCATAACCGAACCGGCCACGAGTTGGCCGAGCCCGATGGTCAAATACGCAATACATCCCAACCAAACAAGCCGTGTCACCGGTCGAAAGACTCCCTTTCCCAGCTAACCATTTTTTTCAACCATCTAATTAAAGCCGATTCATTATACCATGAAGGAGCGGCTATGGTATGCTGAAACTATTGAAATCAAGAGATCGAAAAAGGAGAGGAGTCCTTTGCGGTGGACGGATTTTCGGATCGGCCCGATGACGGAAGCGGATGCGGAAGAGATATGCTCGTGGCGTTACCCGGCTCCTTACGACCGCTACCGCTGGCCGGCTTGGGAAGAGATGCGCTCGCAGGGGAAGGAGTTCGGGGATCCGGACATCCGGCACAGCCAGTACGCCTCGGTGCGCGACAAGGAGCAGGCGCTGGTCGGGTACGCGCAATTTTTCCCGATGACGGGCGTCGTCCGGCTCGGTCTCGGGCTTCGGCCGGACTGCTGCGGCATCGGCTGGGGCGCGGAGTTGATGCGGGCGCTGGTCGCGGAAGCTTCGGCGCGCTATCCCGGAGCCGAGATCGACCTTGAGGTCGAGTCGTGGAACAAGCGGGCCATCCGCGCCTACGAGAAAGCGGGCTTCGTCATCACCGACTCGTACACGCGGCGGGCAACGCACGGCTGCGTCCACATCTGCTGCATGGTCTATCAACAAAAGGACCGCCCCAACGGGCGATCCTGACGGGTTCGGAAGGAACGGTCAGTCGAACAAGTCTCCGAACAAATCCAGAACGCTTTTCTTTTTCTTATGCTTGTAATGGCCGCCGTATCCGTGGTATTTCGGATCGTATCCATGCTGCGGATGCGATTGCGGAGGGTACGGCTGCTGAGGATAGCCCTGCTGCGGGTGCGGCGGCCTGGGGTACGATGGATCATGCCTGTCGTCATAATACCAGTGATTGTACTCGTCCCTGACTTCGCGGACTTCTTGCATCAGCTTGTCCAGCTCCCCGCGGTCCAGCCATACGCCTTTGCAGCTCGGACAAATATCGATCAGAACCCCGTTCTTCTCCACTTCTTTCATGCGCGTATCATGACAAACCGGGCAATTCATCAAGCGCTCGCCTCCTTTGGCTTTATTTCCTATTATGCCTTATGTCTTCATACGTAAACGGCCAGGAGCGGTTTCGCCAAGCGGCCTTAAGCATATGCCGAGGATTCCTTTCATACTGTGTAATGGTTAACGACTATCCCCCTAAGGAGGCTGTTGAGGTGTGAAAACGCTCAATGTGATCAGCCTGATTCTGGTGATTCTGGGAGGCTTGAACTGGCTCTCGGTCGGACTGTTCGAGTACGACGTTGTAAGCGAAATTTTCGGGGGCAGCGCCGAAGTCGGATCCAAAATCGTATATATCATCGTGGGCGTAGCCGCTTTGTACGCTTTGTCGCTGTTCGGAAAAGTGACCAAAAACCCGTGAATCCGGACGTACCCGTTCTGCATCCGATAGCTTCGTCGCGGCGGTTGGGCAAGGGGCGAATCCTTGCTCGGCCGCCTCTCTTTTTTGCCGGACCTACTTCGCCAGCAGCCCGTCGTAGGCCGATGCCGCTGCGATATCCAGCCCGGTCAACCCGCCGGAATACCAGGTGGTCAGACGAAGCGTCACCTTGCGGTAATCGATGGTAATAAAGGGATGATGGTTTTGCGCCTCCGCGATTTCCGCCACCTTTTGAACGAACGAGATCGCCTCGGGAAACGAAGGAAAAAGATATTTTTTCGCGATCCGTTTGTTTTCTTCCAGCCTCCATCCGTCCAGCCTTCCCAGCGCTTCGGCAATCTCTTCGTCTTTCAGCAGCCTCGCGCTCCCCTTCATCTTCCATCCCCTCCAAAACGAAAATAAGCGCCGGACAAAACGGCATTTTTATGAAAAAACGTCTTCATCTCTAATACTTTGCCCCCGGACTGTCGATAAAAAGAATAAAGTGTCGCTTCCGAACGAAACAAGAATCCTGTATCCATTTACGACAAGCTGGGGTGTAGCAATGAAAAACTCAACCATTATCGGATTGTTTTTGGGATTAGTCGCGCTCATCTTAGGGATGTTCCTGAAGGGAGCGCCTCTTGTCAGCCTGGTCAACAACCCGGCCGCATATGTCATCATTTTCGTGGGCACCGCAGCTTCCGTTTGCATGGCTTTCCCGATGAGGGATCTGGCGAAGGTTCCGAAGCTGCTCAAAATCGTGTTTATAGAGCCCAAGCTGATCGAGCGCTCCGAAGTGATCCGAATGTTCATGGAGTGGGCGTCGATCACCCGCCGCGAAGGACTGCTTGCCCTCGAAGCCCGCGTCGAAGAGATCGAAGACCAGTTCCTCAAAAACGGGATGCGGATGATCATCGACGGCAACGATCAGGATTTCGTCCGCGACGTGCTGCTCGAAGATATTTCCGCAACGGAGGAGCGTCACCGCGCCGGCGCGCAAATTTTCTCCCAGGCGGGCATGTACGCGCCGACGCTCGGGGTTCTCGGGGCCGTTATCGGCCTGATCGCAGCGCTCGGCAACCTTGCCGAAATGGAGACGCTGGCCCATGCGGTCGCGGCCGCCTTCGTCGCCACGCTGCTCGGGATTTTCTCCGGATACGTGCTCTGGCACCCGATCTCCAATAAGCTGAAACGCTTGTCCAAGCGGGAAATCGAGCTTCGGCTGATGATGGTGGAAGGCCTGCTGTCCATTCAGTCCGGGGTATCCACGACGGCCATTCAGCAGAAGCTGTCCGTATTCCTGACGCCGACGGAACGGGTGAAATTGTTCGAGCAGGAGGAATCGAGCGGTGAGCAAAAAGCAGCGACGGCATGATCAGCATGACGAGCACATCGACGAATCCTGGCTCCTGCCTTACTCCGACCTGATGACGCTGCTGCTCGCGCTGTTCATCGTGCTCTATGCGGCCAGCGCGGTCAATACGTCCAAGCTGGAAGCACTGAGCAAAGCGTTCAACAGCGTTCTTAACGCCGGTCTCGGGATACTGGACAAATCGGCGGCGATCGAAAGCGAACAGGACTTAAGCAACAAAATACGCCAGCGTCATACCGAAGACGGCCAGATGACGCGCAAGCAGCTGCAGCAGTTGGAACAGGAGAACCTCGAAGGGCTGAAAAAAGAGCTCGACCGGTACATCAAGAAAAACGGTCTGGCTTCGCAGTTGCAAACGCAATTGAACCAGTCGGAGCTGCTGATCACCATACGGGACACGGCCCTCTTCGATTCCGGCGAAGCGACGGTCAAGCCCGAAGCCCGGGCGCTCGCCGTCGCGATCGGACAAATGCTGCAGGAGTATCCCGACTACGAAATCGTCGTCTCCGGGCATACCGACAACGTGCCGATTCGGACGGCCAAGTTCGATTCCAACTGGGATCTGAGCTCCAAGCGGGCGATTAACTTCATGATGATTCTGCTGCAAAACCCCGCCTTCGACCCGAAAAAATTCAGCGCGATCGGCTACGGCGAATACCGTCCGGTCGACTCGAACGCAACGAGCGAAGGAAGGGCGAGAAACCGCCGCGTCGAAGTGGCGATTTTGCGGAAATATACCGATCCCGCATCCGATCAGACGACCTTGTCGGCTGTCGCAAACGCGAGTCAAGGCCAACAGGCTTCGGCGCAATCCTCTTCAAAGCCTTAATCCACGCATCGGGCGCCCCTTGAACGCGATCGGCGGCCTGCCCTTCGGCACCGGCCGCGGCGGCCCGATGCCGCCAGCTTCCAAACGGCTGCGCACGTCCCCGGGACGGCGCAGCCGTTTTGCGTGTCCGCGCCGCGCAACCCGGCTTTGCGGACGCCAAGCAGCAGCGCCGTCAGCCTTCCGAAGGCTCCGGACGCTTCTCGTCCCAGCGCCGCAGCAGCGCGGCCAGCTCGGCCCACGTTACGCCCTTTCCCGGCGATGGATCCGGCACGGGCAGCAAGTCCCGGCTGCGCAGCCAGTTCAGATCCTCTTGCGCCGCGATAGCGGCAACGCGCTGTTCGAGATTCGTCCCCGCTTGTGCCGTTTCATTCCCGTCCGGGGCCTGATCGTCGTGCCGCTCCCCTTGCCGCGATTCGGGCAGGGCTGTTTCCGTTTTCTTTTCCACGCGAATGCCTCCTTTGCCGGCCCACTCCAGCAGATTTCTCCAAATGGATACGATGTCCTGGCCGTAACGATCGCCGGCCCCGGGCCATTTGCCGTTCAATTCCTCCCAGCAGCGCGCCTGTCCGCGCGGGGACCGCAGCCGCGGCTCCGCAGCGTGGAGATTCCCGTTCGGCCGATCCTCCTCCTGCGGCGACGGTCCGGCAGCAAAGCGGTGCAGCCTGCGGATTTGGACCTCGGCATCCTTGGCCAGCCGTTCCTCCGAATAGTCCGCGTCCGCCGACCACATCTTCGTCTCGTACATCGCCTGGCAATACGCCAAGTCCCCCCGCACCCCGTAGCGCTCGCCAAGCTGCAAATACAGCCCGGAGCAGTCGGGCGCTCCCGGATTCCGGCGCCTGGCAAACGCGGTAAGCTCCTCGGCTGTACAGTACGACTGCCCCATAATCGGGGTCTTGCCCGACGGCTCCCAACCGGTCCGCACCCGAAACCGGCATCCTAAATACGCCGACGTAGCCAATGCGCATCCCTCCCTTTTTGGCCTGCGACTCAGGTTGTCCATGCCTCTTCTCTATACTGTATTCGGGAAAAAGGCAAATTTGCACTTCCAGTCCCCTTTGTTACAATGAAAAAGAAAAAAACCAACAAGCCACTATCCCCAGAAAAAGAAGGTTATCCCCAAGAAATTGTCGATGTTGTGCATAATTCTGTGGACAATTCGAAAGTTATCCACTAAATTATACACAGCATGTTAACAACGAATACGTGTTCGTGGGAAAAGAGAGGAGCTTAAACCGTGTCCGAAGACGAATTGTGGATGCAGGAGGCCATCCGGCAGGCCAAAATGGCCGAGCAGTTGGGAGAGGTGCCGATCGGCGCAGTCATCGTGCGCGACGGCGTCATCGTCGGGGCTGGATACAATGTGCGGGAGACGGCCAAAGATCCCACGGGTCACGCCGAAATGGTCGCGATCCGGCGGGCGAGCGAAACGCTTGGAGCCTGGCGGCTTCTTGGCTGTACGCTGTACGTCACGCTGGAGCCTTGTCCGATGTGTGCCGGCGCCATCCTTCAGTCCCGGATCGAAAGGGTCGTGTACGGAACGCACGATCCGAAAGCCGGATGCGTAGGCACCTTGATGGATTTGCTGCAGGACAATCGGTTCAACCATACGACCGAATGGACGTCAGGAGTGCTTCAGGAACAGTGCGCTGGCCTTTTGACCGAGTTCTTCCGCCGGCTGCGCGTCCGAAAATAAAGATTGGGCGCCTTTCTGGCGCTCGAAGGCTTTTTCCATGTACATTTTTTGCAGTTGAACGATCAGCCGATCCGCTTCTTCGCTGACTTTCAGGATCTCGGGATCGGTCAAATTTCCCAGATTGTTCGCCATGTCTTGCAATCTGCGCTGGAGTAGCTGAAGGCGATGAATAATCGGACAATCTTCCATATAGGTCTACTGGCCGCTCCTTTCCGGTAACCACCATCGCCACGCAGCGATGCCCTATTTTGATACACCCTATTATAAGCCAAAAAAATCCGGAAAGATGTAGAATAGTGTCGATTCAAACAGGTAAATTTCCTCCATATTCCGACATTTATTGGGTCTTAGCGTCCGTACCTTAAGTCTTGAGAACGATTTGTCGCACCGATTAGGACAAGGATGTGAGCATATGGCGCCTCATTTGCTGCTTGTGGAAGACGACGAAGCGCTGCACCGGGGAATCGAATTCACCCTTCGCCAGGAAGGATACGCGGTGTCGGGCGTACGGTCGGTCGCCGATGCCAGAACGGCCGTTCTTCGCCAGCCTTTCGACCTGATCATTCTGGACGTGCAGCTTCCCGACGGTAGCGGCTTCGATTTCTGCGCGTGGCTGCGCGGGCGGATGGATACCCCCGTCATCTTCCTGACCGCCAGCGACACGGAAATCGATGTCGTAAGAGGGCTGGATCTGGGCGGAGACGACTACATTACCAAACCGTTCCGGCTGCGCGAGTTTCTCTCGCGGATTCAGGCGGTGTTGCGCCGCCGGGCCGCCAAAACCCAGTCCCCCGGCGACGCCGTCCTGCAATCGGGGGATTTGACGGTGTACCTGGACGAGATGCGGGTGGAAAAGCAAGGGCAGCCCGTTCCGCTCAGCATGACGGAATTCCGTCTGCTCGCGCTGCTGATGAGCCATCCCCGGGCCGTCTTGTCGAAGGAGCAGATTGTGCAGCGGCTGTGGCAGGGCGAAAGCGACTTTCTCGATGACAACACCGTGGCGGTGAACATCCGGCGGCTGCGCGAGAAAATCGAGGATACGCCTCACGATCCCCAGCGGATCGTGACGGTCAGGGGAGCCGGATACCGATGGAACGGGTAAACGCGAGTATGATCCCGCTGTCGCGGCTTTGGCGCAATCCGCCCGTCCGCCGTCTCGCCGTCCTTCTCGCCTTGACGCTCGCAGCGGCGGCCGTTCTCGCCGGTCTGTTCGTCCATTTCGCGACCCAGCAGCTGGAGCGCGACTGGCTCGACCGGCAAGCGGCCGTCATCGGTGCGCTTGCTGCCGCGCATCCGGAGCTTACGGACGAGCTGCCGAAGATGTTCGCGCAGGACGCGGCAAGTCCGGAAGCGGCGCTTCTCGGCCGCGAGCTGGCCGCAAAGTACGGCTTGACCGACCTGCGTGAAACCGGCCTGCTTCCGGCGGCGTCCGCTTTCCGGAACCTCGCGCTGCCGGGGCTTGTCCTGGGCGCGGCGCTGCTGATTGCCGCTCTTGGGCTTGCATTGCTGCGCGAATATCGGCTGCAGTTGGGCAGCCTTCGCACACTTGCTCTCTCGCTCGAAGAAGCCGTGAAGAACAACCGGCGGATGGACTTCCGCCTTTACGGCGAAGGAGAGCTCGGACTGCTCGCGCACGGGGTGCAGGAGCTGGCGAACCGGCTGCAGCTGACGATCGGACAATTGAAGAAAGAAAAAGCGTTTCTGAAGGAAACGATCGCCGATATTTCCCACCAGCTGAAGACGCCGCTCGCCTCGCTCAGCATCTACATCGATCTGCTTCAGGAGGAGCGGACCAAGCCGGACGAAGCCGCCGGATTTCTGAAGACGTGCCGGCAAGAGCTCGACCGGATGGAATGGCTGACCTTGACGCTGCTCAAGATCGCCAGGCTGGAAGCGGACGCCCTGGAGCTTCACAAGACGGTGTCGCCTCTGGCCCGAACGGTCGAGGAAGCGGTCGCTCCGCTGCGCGAATGGGCCGGTCGGAGGGGTGTCGGACTTCGCCTTGTGGAACCGCCGGAGCCGGTGTTCGTGCTGCACGACGGCCGCTGGCTGGCGGAAGCGATCGGCAACCTGGCGAAAAACGCCATCGAACATAGCCCGCAGGGCGGCACCGTCACGATCCGCTGGGAGCGTACGCCGGCGTTTGTGCGGCTGGATGTGCTGGACGAAGGACCGGGAATTGACGAGCGGCACCTGCCGCATATTTTCAAGAAGTTCTACCGGAGCGGATCGGGCGGAAGCGGAGTCGGGCTGGGACTGCCTCTGGCCAAGTCCATCGCGGAACGGCATGACGGCATGCTTTCCGCGCGCAACCGCGAAGAAGGCGGCAGCCAGTTCACCTTGACGCTTCCCGTTCAGCGGCTTCCGGACAACGTTCTGCATGCGGGGGAGTGAAGCCGGGCGGGATTTGCTGACCGCAATGGGGGAGGGCGGCTTACAATATTGTAAGCTTGCCCTGCCCTTTATTGTAAGGTGGACTCGTTATACTGGCCTTATCAAGCCGTTATACGAGGAGAGGAAGAAAGCCATGAACGTCATCGAAGCCGCCGGCTTAAGCAAAATCTACGGCAAAGGTTCGACTCGGGTGGAGGCGCTGCGCGACGTCAGCTTCGGCGTTACCCAAGGCGAATTCGTCGCCATCGTCGGGGCGAGCGGATCGGGCAAGAGCACGCTTTTGCACCTGCTTGGCGGACTGGACCGCCCCACGTCCGGAGAAGTCTACATTGACGGGGAAAACCTGTACGCGCTGAAAGAGAAAGAACGCGCGGTATTTCGCCGCCGGAAGATCGGGTTTATTTTCCAATCGTTTAATCTCATTCCCGTGCTGAACGTTGAAGAAAACATTCAGCTCCCGCTGCTGCTCGACCACCGTCAGCCGGACAAAAACTACATCCGCGATCTGATCGCGACGCTGGGCCTCGACAACCGGCGCAAGCACCTGCCGTCCGAGCTGTCGGGCGGGCAGCAGCAGCGGGTCGCGATCGGCCGGGCGCTCGCCTACAAGCCCGCGATCGTGCTGGCCGACGAACCGACGGGCAATCTGGACTCCGCCAACGGACGCGAGGTGCTGGAGCTGCTTAAGCTCGCCGTCCGCCAGTACCACCAGACCGTCATCGTCATCTCTCACGACATGAACGTAGCCGCCGAAGCCGACCGCGTCCTCCGGTTGCAGGACGGACGGCTCGTCAGCGACACGCGCGGGGTGAGCCGCGTATGAAGAGCTACACTTCGCTGGCCGGGCGTTATCTAAAAGAGCAGCGGAAGCGGTCGATCCTGACCGTCGTCGGCATCGTCCTGTCGGTGGCGCTGATCAGCGCCTTGGGCACGATGGGCCAGAGCATTCAGGACAATCTGCTGCAGCGGGCGATCTATGAGAACGGTTCCTATCACTTCGCTTATTCCGAGGCCGATTCCAAGCTGTACGGCGAGATGAAAAACAACGCGCTGCTGGATCGGGTCGGCGCCATTCATTACGGTCAGAAGACGAAGCTGGACGATACCTTCTCGATCCAGGTCAACGAAGCAAGCGAAGAAGCGTTCGAACTCGTCCCCCTTCATCTTCAGGAAGGCCAGTGGCCGCAGAGCCCGGACGAAATCGTCGTGGAGAAATGGATATTGCCCTATCTGCCGGGGGCCCCGAAGCCGGGCGGAGAGACCGAGCTGACCGGACCGGACGGCAAGCCTCACCGCTACCGGATCTCCGGCATTTTGATCAATTCCGCTGCGGATCAACACAGCGCCTCCGCTTCCGCTTATACGTTGATGAGAGCGGAGAAGGCCGCTAGCCTGCCGGAAATGACTCTGTTCATGACCTTCAGGCCGGGCGTCGACATCAGCGATCACCTCCCGGAATTTCAGAGCAAATCGGAGACGTTCTCCGCCAACAACCGCGTCTTGTCCTATATGGGCGAATCCATAAACGACAATACGAACAAGGCGCTGACGGTCATCTTCGGCACGCTGATCGGCTTGGTCGTGCTGTCGACCGCAGCCGTGATTTACAATGCGTTTCACATTTCCGTGCTGGAGAGAATCCGGCAGTTCGGACTGCTGCGGACGCTCGGCGCGACGCCGGGGCAAATCCGCAATCTGGTGCTGCGCGAAGCCACCACGCTGGCGCTGATCGGCATTCCGATCGGGCTGCTCTGCGGATGGGGCGCGCTTTGGCTGGTTATTTGGCTAATGGTGGCAAACGGATTTCAAATTTTGCAAATGGAAAGCTTTCAGCTCCAGTGGCACAACTGGATTATGGGCGGCAGCGTTGCGGTCGGGCTCGTCTCCGTCTATTTGGCGGCCTGGCTGCCGGCCCGCAAAGCGTCGCGCGTCTCTCCGGTCGAGGCCGTGAAAGGCGCCGGGAGCATCGTGCAGGAATCGGTCCGCCGTTCGCGCTTTCCGTCCCTGCTGCAAGGGTTCGGCATCGGCGGAAAAATGGCGGCCAAAAACATTCGCCGCAACCGGACGAAATTCCGCATCACGACGTTTTCCGTCGTGGTAAGCGTGACGCTGTTTATCGTCTTTCACTACTTTATCCGGGAAATGTTCGAGATGACCGCCGCCTCCAACGAGGAAGACCGCATCGCGTTTTCGGTATACGGCTCTGAAATGTCCCAGAACGGAACGAAATCCTTCGTCACGAACGACATGTTGAAGAAAATCGCGGCGTTGCCCGGAGTCGACGACGTTTACAGCATCTATCAAACCCCGCTGGTCAACGCCTGGATACCGTCCGCCAAGATCAATCCGGACTTTTCCGAGCTGACGGGAATAAACTTTGAAACCGTGACGCAAGGCAGCGAGAGCTATCAGGAGGCTTCGGCCTACTTTAAACTTTACGATGCGGCCCGCTTCCGCGAGGCGGAACGGTATCTCGTCTCCGGAACGACGGACCCGCAGAAGCTGGACCAAGACAACGCGGTCGTCATCGTTCAGACGGTGAAAACCGGGCTGCGTGACAGCGAAAAGCCGGCCATCATGGAACTTTCCCGCCTCAAAGTCGGCGACAAGCTGAAGCTCGCCGTGCCGGATGATTACGGAGCAGAAAAGCCTCGCGCAAAGGAACGCATCGCGATCGAAGTCACGGTGGGCGGCATTTTGTCGCAAAACCCGTTTGATGCGCGATATCAGAGAACCGACCTGTCGGTGATAGCGACGGAAGGCATTTACGAAAAGCTGGCCAAACTCGTCCCGAAGGAACTCCAAGCGGATTACCCCGCCCGGGCGAGCCTGATCGGCTTCGACGTCGCCCTCGCGGACGGTGCCGATGCGGAGCCCGTGCGCGAGCAGCTCAACGTCCTGGCCCGCACCATCCCGAACGGAAGAGTGATCGACGTCGCCGCCAACCAGAAAGAGGCGCGCCAGTTTACTCTGCAGATGCAAATTTTCGTTTACGGTTTTCTTACGGTCATCGGGCTGATCGGAAGCCTGAACATCATCAACACGGTGCAGACGAATCTGCTGCTTCGGCGGCGGGAATTCGGCCTGCTGCAGGCCGTCGGCATGACCGGCGGACAGCTTAAGCGAATGGCGACGCTCGAAGGCGTCTGGATGGGGCTTATCGGAGGATTCTGGGGACTTGTTGCCGGAACGGCGATCAGCTACTTCCTTTATCTGCAATTGGATGAACTGCAGGGGATGCCCTTCCAGTTTCCATGGCTTGGCGCTCTTGTCGCCTGCGTCTTTGCGTTCGGCGTCGGACTGCTGTCCGTCCAAGGACCTCTTCGCCGCATGGCCAAAGCGAATCTTATCGATGAGCTGAGAGAGGATGGATGACGATGGCCCTCCCTTACGGCTTGCGCGTCCGGCTTGGCCGGGCCGGCGCTGCATCGCAATGTTGGCCGGCATGCGCCGGCCTTTTTCATTTGGGGATTGCGCTTTGCGTCCGGGCTTTTTTTTGTTATAATGATTATTGCTGCGCGCCCGTAGCTCAGCTGGATAGAGCGACAGTTTCCTAAACTGTGCGTCGTGGGTTCGAGTCCCACCGTGGCGCGCCATATTCATGCCGAGATCCCTTGGTACCGAAGGGATTTTATTTTTTCCCCAACCTCAATAAACCATGCGGGAGAAACGCGGACAGCCAAAAAAATCGGGCCGGGGGATCAATCCCTGGCCCTTAGTTTCATCCGTTCTTTCATTTTCGGTAGCAGTTCTTTCAATTTCGCTCTGGACAGTGTTGCGGACTTCCTCTCTTTGCCGGGAGACGGTTCGAAATAAGCGATGGCGTTTTTCACGTCGATCTCAACGACCTTATGCAGATCAATGAGATGACCCCGATCGGCCCTTTCAAACGGCAGCCCCGCTGCCTTAAGGGCCGATTCGATTTTTTCCAGGGTGTTAAGCTGGTAGAATACTTCGTCTTTGGTGTGAAACAGAAGTCGATTTCCTTCGGCGGATATTTTCACGATATCGCTTAAGGAAATAAACAGCAGCCCCGTCTCCCCTTTTTCGTCGCGAGTTACAGGCCACTTCATTGAGGTTATCGCCTACTAATCCAATAACTCCGCCGGCACCTCCGGTTGATTGCCCCAGAGAAAGCTGGCGGGCGCAACGGCAAGCACCGCAAAACAACCAATGAATGTTGCCATGGTGTTAAGGATTCGCTTTTTCATTTGGATTCACCTCCTTTCAAGCGGATTAACGAAATCGATTGGACGAGCCATGTTAGGGCCAACAATGGAGAGGCGAAGAGGAAATTGGTCGATGCGATCACCAGCGATATGATCTTTAGTTTCGGATAATGCTGTTTAGGAATCCGTGTTTGCCCATCAATGCGCGACGGCGCATAAATCAGAATCAGAAGGATGTTAAGAATGTTTATGCCGATGATGGCAGCGTCGGAAAGCGGAATAAAAGGCAGTGCCGCGGCAGTTGCCGATGAAACGATGACGCATATCAAAGCCGATTTGAAATGGTATCCGCCCGATACGGCCCGCAGCAAGGCGAACGCGAACAAGCTTATCATGGTGTCGGCAAGCCGTCCGGATAGGGCTCCGAGGACGACTGCGGAACCGATCGTCAAGACCGTGTTTAAAAGCAAATGAATGCCGAATGTTAATTTGGCCTCGGAATACGGATGATCCGGAATTGCCGCTTTCAGGGAATGGGCCAATTTTTTCGATATGGACTCGATCATATTTTTTCCTTCTTGTTACCCAAATAAATGAGGAAGCAAAACATGATGGTAAAAACAATCCAAGCCATATATAACCTGTTCCTAAGCAGCGAAACGACGCTGATAAAGATCAAGCTCAAAATCAGAACGACCAGTACGAGTTGGTTTTCCAGCCTCCAACTTTTCCAGCTAAACCGTTCGAGCGGGAACGTAAATCCGTATCCTTTTTTATACAACACATAACTGGCGAAAAACAGGATCAGCGCGGATGCGCTTTGCAAGACATAGAGGTCCGGCTTGTTGCTTTGCACATTCTCGATCGACAAGAGGCCCAAAGACTGAAACACCGCAAGCAGCAGCGTTTGAACTACCGCATAAGCGGCGTACCCTGTCCCAACGACTAATGCGGCTCCCAATAAGGAGATTCGAAGGATGTAAAAAATAAAGATGACAAAAATGACAACGGAAATGATCGGTGCGTACTGGGAAATATTCAATTCATTCCAAATCGCCCAGCTTAAAATGGACATCAATATCGAAATCGGCACGATTTGCTTTATGTACGTGATGGTATTGTACCGGAAAATGGTGAGCATAATCGTATAAATCGAAGTCGCTTCGATCGTTGAAAACAAAACAAACCAAACGTTATTCATCCTGGTTCCCACCCTCTTCATATATCAGCAAATCCGATATCCCGCAATCAAAGTAATCGCAAAGCAAGGCAAGAAGATCGCGCGGATATTGTTTTGTCTCGTTGTTGTACATTTGTCTTATCGTTTCGTATCTGTAAGGCAACTCCTTTGCGATCCTGCGAACCGATTTCCCTTCCTTATCGGCTATCGCTTTTAAATTCGATCTAACGACTCCCAAAATCATCCACCTCTATCGCCAATATACTCCGACACGATTTTCGCGTCAATAGATTTGGTAGGATTATTTTACTAAATTATTTGGATGCTATTCTTCTTTTCGGGACTTTCGTTGCAGGCTCAACTGAAAAATGAAAAACGGAACGGTGCAGCAGTAGCGTCTGCTCCGTCCCGTTCATCCTTCGTCCAGCCGAGCTCCGAGCGCTTCTCGACGAGCAGCGGCGGAGCGTCCGGGTATTGCCATCTATGTTTCAAGAAAATCCGAAAAAAATCTCAATACACCCCTTTTCTTTTTTGAATGACTGTGTTATAATCTAATTCGTTCGTTGCGGAAGACATATCGAAGACATATCGAGACGTGGCTCAGCTTGGTAGAGCGCTTGCTTCGGGAGCAAGAGGTCGCAGGTTCAAATCCTGTCGTCTCGACCATCCATAACTACAACATCGCGGCTTATGGCCGCGATTTTTTTGCGCCTTCGCGGTGTCTCGGTCGTCTTGCCGGCCGAGCGGACCTGATTCGGCCCGCAACAATCCGATCGTCTATCCATTCGAAAAAAAAAGCAGTCCCGGACGGGACTGCTTTTTCATTCCTATTCGCGTATTAATACAAACCGTACTCGGAAAGTTCATCCAACGTAATGACGTCTTCCTCTTTCGGAACGTCAAACTCGAATTTCACGTCGCCGTTAATATCCGTCAACTCCGATACGATCTTGATCGTGCCGCTGCCGCTTTGGCCCTCGTCTTCGATTTCGGCCTTGAGCGTCGCATCGGTGTAGCTAGCGAATCCATCTTTGTTAATGCCGAAGTTGGCGAGCACATCGAGCGATTTTACGGTTTTCTTGAATTCGTCGATTCCCTCCTGCAAATCCGCGTCGGAGAGGTTATCCAGTTCTTTTTTCGCCGAATCCAAGTCTTCCTGGCTCAGCTCGGCCAGCTTGCGATAATCTTCGTTCGAGGACAACAGATTGATGATTTCCGGAGCGATGTCCTTGACGACCGTCTTGATGAACGGTTCGACTTGCTCCTGCGTGAGATGGAACTGCACGACGCTCTTTACGCCGGCTTCGTCCGGAATCCCCGCATCCTTGGCGCTCGGAGCGCTCAAATATGTTTTTTCGTCGAGATGTTTAAAGAGGATAGCATAAATATCGTTCGCGAATTTGACGGATTGGCCGACATCGGCAACCCCCGTCCATTCCGTACCTTGCTCCTTCGCCAGTTCGTTCAAGTCGAATTCGACGAATTTGCCGACGAGATCTTCAGGCAACCCGAGCATCGGAATGTTCGGCACCTTGATCCACATTTTCTCTTTGTTCATAATGATCGGAACCTGAAACGTCATGGCCAGGTCGCCGCTTATGCTGAGCTTGAGATTCAGCTCCATCAGCAACGGATCCAGACGGTAAGCGCCCGTCCAGGAGACCTCCGCATTCTGAATCAGGCCAAGCGCGCTTGCGGCCCCTTCCTCCTCCATCACTTCGGGCGGAAGTTTCAGGTCTTGCACTTTCAAGCTGCCCTTCATTCCGTACGACTTGACTTCGGCCGATTTCTTCAAGGCGTCTTGCAGCTTCTCCTTGGGCGACGAGCTGCTGTTGCATCCCGACAATACAAGCGCCAAAACCACAAAGAGCGACAGAAACGCATAAAGATACTTGCGAGACTTCAAAAAGCATTGCTCCCCTCAAAAAACAATGACTTACACAGCAAACATTCTATCCTAAATCGAGGGAGCAGGAAACCCCAATTCCTTAAAGATTGCTTAAAATCAGCTTAAAATAAGCCGTAAATCCTACGAAAAACCTTAATGAATATCTTTCTTTTTGAATCTTCCGCCCTGTACATCGTGAATATTGCCTACGGCCATAAAGGCCGAAGGATCCATTTCGCTGACGATCGACTTCAGCTTGGCCTCCTCCATCCGGGTGATGACCGCGAAGATGACCCGTTTGGTATCGCCCGAAAAGCCGCCTTCCCCGTTCAGGTACGTGACGCTCCGACCCAAGCGGCTGACGATGGCATCGCCGATTTCGCGGTATTGGTCGCTGATGATCCAGACCGATTTCGACTCGTCCAAGCCCTCGATCGTCAGGTCCATCACTTTGAACGCGATAAAATACGTGATCAGCGAAAACATCGCGTTATCCCAGCCGTACACCAGGCCTGCGCTGCCCAGGATGAACACGTTGATGAACAGGACCATCTGTCCGACGGAAAACGGCGTTTTCTTGCTGACCATAATGGCCACCACTTCGGTGCCGTCCGTCGTTCCCCCGTTGCGGATGACAATCCCGATGCCGACGCCGAGCAGAATGCCGCCGAATACCGTGGCCAGCAGCGTATCGTCGGTAAACGCTTTGACATGATGAAGAAGCGTCGTCGTGATCGACAACGTTACAACGCCGAGCAGCGTCGAAAGCGCAAAGGTTTTGCCGATGGATTTGTAACCGGCGATCAGGAACGGAAGGTTGAGAAGAAAGAGAAAGATACCGAGCGGCCAATGGGTCAGATGAGCGGCCATAATGGAAATGCCGGTGATGCCGCCGTCGATGATGTCGTTTGGTACGAGGAAGATTTCCAGAGCCACGCCCGCCAGCGACGCGCCGATAATAATAAAGAAGATCCGGCGAACGATATCCAGGACGGACAATTTGGAGTGATGAATCGGTTTCGGATTGACGGTAGAGTTCAGTTGTGCTGGACTTTGCATAGGCACCTCCCAAAAACATTTATTTATATTATAACAGTGCGATATAAAAACACACAAATTTCCTTGTCTTAACCCCCGCACCCGCGCCAAAAAAAGCTGTTCCGGGTAGACCAGGTCTGCCCGGAACAGCTTGCGTGCCGGGGATGAGTCATCCTTCCCCGTTGTTATGGCGGCTGTGGTTGCGGTTTTTGACCTTCTTCGATCCGGACAAGGGCTCGTTGGGCTGGTTGCCGTCGCCGCTGCGCCGGTCGCGGGTGTGTTCGCTGCCATCGGCGGCTTCGGCTACGGGTACGGTCTTAGGCTTGCTCATGGAAACGGTCCTCCTTTTTATTTGCCGACCCGCTTCGGATGCAGATCGTTTTCGGTTTCGTCATGGTTCAAGGCATCTTGATGGCGCCTGTCATTGCTCTGCTGCTGCATTTGCTGGGCTTGCAGCGAATTGACCGGCGTCTGGTCCAGGTCCTTCACGACATTGCGCAGATTTTTATCCGTATGAATATGGGCGTCGTTCATCTGTCTTACACCTCTTTTCTGCCGTCATTATGCGCGGGTAACCGGGTGCAGCGCCTGCGCGCATTCGTGCAAATGCCGCCTGTAGTCGGCGATGAGCGATTGCATTTCTTCCGTCCGCTCGTCCACCGCTTGTCCATCTCTCTCCACGTCGGAAAGCTGAATGTCGATTTCGCGGCTGTCTACGTATTTGACCTTAAAGTCAAATTCAAGATTTTGCCGCCCCGCCGACTGGATTTGCACGAGCAGCGTGTCCTGATGGGCGATATCTCCGTATACGAGTGCCTGATCTCCCGGCTTCAACCACTCCGGCAACGCATCTTGCCATGCATGAACCAATTCCTGCTGAGGAACGGTAAGTTCGTCGTTGCTTGACATGGGTTTACACCTCCGCCCCGTTAGGTTGGCCCGCTGCCCGGTTCTTATGCAAAACAAAAAACCGATCCGCGGCGCGAATCGGCATTGTGTCGGTATGGATAATGGCGGAGAGGGTGGGATTCGAACCCACGTGGGCTTGCGCCCTAACGGTTTTCAAGACCGCCCCGTTATGACCGCTTCGGTACCTCTCCATCCGTGGGCAGCTCGCATCCGAAAGCCGGATGGATAAAAGTCTGCCCCGTAATCATATCATAGCCGGGAAACGTTGTTCAACCCCCGCGAGGTGCGATCCGTTCAATTCCGCCCATGTACGGACGCAGGGCTTCCGGGATGATCACCGATCCGTCGGCTTGCTGGTAGTTTTCGAGAATGGCCGCTACGGTGCGGCCGACCGCAAGGCCCGACCCGTTCAGCGTATGCACGAATTCCGGCTTGGCTCCGGGTTCCCTGCGGAACCTGATATTGGCGCGGCGAGCCTGAAAATCCTCGAAGTTCGTGCACGACGAGATTTCCCTGTAGACGCCTGCGCTCGGAAGCCATACTTCGATATCGTACGTTTTGGCCGAACCGAACCCCATGTCGCCCGTGCACAGCGTGAGCACACGGTAAGGAAGACCCAGAATCTGCAGCACGCGCTCCGCCTCCGCCGTAAGCGACTCCAGCTCCGCATAGGACGTCTCCGGATCGACCAGCTTGACCAGTTCCACCTTGTTAAATTGATGCTGGCGAATGAGCCCGCGAGTGTCGCGCCCCGCCGCGCCCGCCTCCGAACGGAAACAGCCGCTGTAGGCGACAAACTTGGCCGGAAGCTGCTCGATCGACAAGATATCGTTGCGGTGATAGTTGGTTACGGGCACTTCCGCGGTCGGAATAAGGTAATAATCCGTTCCCTCGATCTTGAACAAATCTTCCTCGAACTTGGGCAGCTGGCCGGTTCCGATGAGGCTGTCCCGGTTCACGATGTACGGCGGCAGAAACTCCTCGTAGCCGTGCTCGTCCGCATGCAAATTCATCATAAAGTTGATCAGCGCCCGTTCCAGACGCGCCCCCAGCCCCTTATAAAACACGAAACGCGAACCGGTCACCTTGGCCGCCGCTTCAAAATCCAAAATGCCCAGCTCGTCCGCCAACTCCCAATGCGGGCGCGGCTCGAAGTCGAAGGCCGGCAGCTCCCCGTGGCGTCGAATCTCGACGTTGTCCTCTTCCGAAGCGCCGACCGGAACGCTCTCGTGAGGCACGTTCGGGATCGCGAGCATCAGCTTGTCGATCTGTTCCTCCAGCTCGCGGATTTCCTCGTCAAGCCGTTTGATCCGCTCGTTCACTTCGCGCATTTCCAAAATGAACGGTTCCGCGTCGCCGCCGCTTCTTTTCAGTTTGGCGACTTCCTGCGAAACGACGTTTCGCCGGTTTTTGAGCGCCTCGCTTTCGGCCAGCCGTTCCCGGCGTCCGCGGTCAAGCTCCGGGAACGCCTCAATCAGATCGGTCGAAGCGCCGCGGTTGCGAAGCGCCTGCGCGACTTTCTCGTAATCGTTGCGAAGCAGTTTGACATCCAACATAGTCGGCAATCCCCTTTCCGTTTACAAGGGTGGTTTCGTTAGTTAAGCTTTCGTCTGTTTGGCGGCTTCCTCGGCCATGGAGACGAAATAAGCGTGCAGCCGGTAGTCATCGGTCAACTCCGGATGGAAGGAAGACGCGAGCAGATGGCCTTGCCGGGCCGCCACAATTTCTCCCTTGTAAGTGGAAAGCACGTCGACATTCGAGCCGACTTCCTTAATCAGCGGGGCGCGAATAAATACGGCGCGCAGCGGCGTATCGATGCCCTTGACGTCCAGATCGGTCTCAAAGCTCTCCCGCTGGCGTCCGAAAGCGTTGCGGGCGACCGTCATGTTCATCAGGCCCAGATGTGGTTCTTCGCCGCCCTCCAGACGATCGGCGAGAACGATCAGGCCGGCGCAGGTGCCGAAAATCGGCTTGCCCTTGCCCGAAAACGCCCGAAGCGCCTCGATAAAACCGTATTTGCGCATCAGCTTGCCGATGGTGGTGCTTTCGCCGCCGGGAATGATAAGGCCGTCCAACTCGTCCAGCTGCTGAACCTTCTTGACGGACACGCCTTTTGCCCCCGCCCGCTCAATGCTTTGAATATGCTCGGCCACAGCTCCTTGCAGCGCCAATACTCCAATGTTCATCCCGATTCCTTCTTTCCCGATCAGTGAGCTTAAAAACGATCAAAATCAATCTGGGCGGCTCCGCGCAAGCCGTTCAAAGGCTGTTGCGAAGCCGCCCGAAGTTGAACCGAAATGGCTGACGCTTAAAAATCAGATACCGCGTTCCTGCATCCGTTCGAATTGGCTCAGCTTGGAGATTTCAATTCCCTTCATCGGGGTGCCGAGATTTTTGGATACGCGGGCGATCAGCTCGTAATCGTCGTAATGCGTGGTCGCTTCGACAATCGCGCGAGCGAACTTTTCCGGGTTGTCGGATTTGAAAATGCCGGAACCGACAAACACGCCGTCGGCGCCCAGATGCATCATGAGCGCGGCGTCCGCAGGCGTCGCCACGCCGCCGGCCGCGAAGTTCACCACAGGCAGGCGGCCGGTTTCATGCACGCCCAAGAGCAGGTCGTAAGAAACGCCAAGCGTTTTGGCCTCGTGGTAAAGCTCGTCCTTCGACATATTTTGGACTTTGCGGATTTGACTCATAATCAGACGCATATGGCGAACGGCTTCCACGATGTTGCCCGTACCCGGCTCGCCCTTCGTACGCAGCATCGACGCGCCTTCCTGAACCCGGCGAAGCGCCTCGCCCAGATCCTTGGCGCCGCACACGAACGGCACGGTAAATTCGCTCTTGTTGATATGAAACACTTCGTCGGCCGGCGTCAGCACTTCACTCTCGTCGATGTAATCGACGCCCAGCGCTTCCAGCACCTTCGCTTCTACATAATGCCCGATCCGGGCTTTGGCCATAACCGGAATGCTGACCGCCTTCATAACCTCTTCCACGATCGTCGGGTCGGCCATACGGGCGACTCCGCCTGCCGCCCGGATATCGGAAGGCACTCTTTCCAGCGCCATTACGGCCGTTGCGCCGGCTGCTTCGGCGATTTTCGCCTGTTCCGCATTCATGACGTCCATAATGACGCCGCCCTTTTGCATTTCGGCCATGCCGCGTTTAACCCTCGAAGTACCTGTTTCCATGTATACACGCCTCCTGAGCATTCTAACGTTAAATTTTACAGGATGGATCGCGAATAGACAACCCACCAAGTCGGAATTCATTTCCGGAAATTAAAACAAATTGACAATCCCTTTGAACAAGCCGGCAAAAAACTCGCCGATCCCCCGGAACAACAGCCGCCACCAGCTTGCTTTTTTGGCGTCTTCGGCCGCGACCAGATCGATGGTAACCGATTTGTCCTTCTGGGTCGCCGGGTCTTTGTACGTATACGTAACGGTCCCGACTTTGTCTCCCTGCTTGATCGGCGCGACAAGCGGATCCTGTACGCTTTTGACTTCGGCCACCGTCGGCTCGATTTTCTCGCCCTTCTTTACCATGACGGTCAGGTCCGAAGCGGTGACGACCTCGAGTTTCTTGCGCACGCCCTTTTTGACGGGAAGCGTCTCATGCCCCGGTACGGCCTTTTTGGCCTCGATAATCGTCTTTTTCTCGAAGTTGTTGAAACCGTAATCGAACAGCTTGGCCGTTTCCAAAAACCGTTTGCCGTCGTTGGTCGAACCGTCGACACCCATGACGACGGCGATCAGGCGAGTGCCGTTCCGCAAAGCGGTGCCGGTAAAGCAGTTACCGGCCGTCGACGTATGCCCGGTTTTTAAGCCGTCTACGCCGTCGTAGGCGAACTTGCGAAGGGAAGGAACGTTTTTGTTGGACTCCAGCATCCAGTTCCAGTTGACGATCGGATCTTTGTCCCGTTCGCGGAATTTGTAGGTTTGAATTTTGGAATACTCCAGGAATTTCGGATCTTCCTTGATAATATGATAGGCCAGCGTAGCCGCGTCCCTGGCGGACATAACCGTCTCGCCTTCGATCGACGTAGGCCGGAACTCTTCCGGCATATCGGCCCGGTCGAGGCCGGTGGCGTTGATGAAGTGAGAGTGGGTCATGCCCAGCTCTTTGGCCGTCTCGTTCATGAGCTTGGCGAACGCTTCCTCTGAGCCCGCTACGGCTTCGGCAAGCTGAACGGTGGCATCGTTGGCCGATCCGACCGCCATGGCAATGTACAACTGCTCCACCGTATGTTTATCCCCAACGGCCAGGAAAATACGGCTGCCCACCTGCTTAGAGGCATTTTCCGTTACCGTGATTTGCTGGTCCCAGCTCAGCTTGCCTTCTTCCACGGCTTTGAACACCAAATATTCCGTCATCATTTTGGCCATGCTGGCCGGCGCATAGGCGGTATCGGCGTCCTTCTCATAAAGCACTTGTCCCGACTCGGCATCCATCAGAATGGCGGAGCGAGCCGAAAGCTGCAGCCCGGCCGGATCCGTTTCCGCTCTGGCCGCGCCCGAAAACAAAGCTAGCGACAGGAATGAAATAAGAGTGACGATAGCCAAAAATCGTGTGATCGATCGCGTAGGACGAAAAAAGAAGGGTTGAGGACGATTCACCGCGCATTCTCTCCTTTATTGTCTTCTCTGATGTCAAAAAAGCTGCGCCTGTTCCGTCTGCTATTGTAGCATACCAAAAACAAACGAAAAAGCCGCAGCGTCGAAGTCTCTCTTCTGCGGCTTAGGTCCAGCATGCCGGTTTTAGGCTGCTTCTTTCGTCGGGACGTCACAGCGAATAGTTCGGGGCTTCCTTCGTGATCTGGACGTCATGCGGATGGCTTTCGCGCAATCCTGCGCCCGTAATCCGGACAAAATACGTATCGTTCTTCAGTTCCTCGATTGTTCTCGTTCCGCAATATCCCATGCCGGAGCGCAGGCCGCCGATCAGTTGGTGAATCGTGTCCTTGATCGGTCCTTTGTACGGGATGCGGCCTTCGATGCCTTCGGGAACCAGCTTGGAGTCGTCCTCCTGGAAATAACGGTCCTTGCTGCCTTCCTTCATCGCGCCGATCGATCCCATGCCGCGGTAGGATTTGTAACGGCGGCCTTGGTAAATTTCGGCCTCGCCCGGGCTCTCCTCCGTGCCGGCAAAGAGGCTTCCCAGCATGACGGCGCTGGCGCCGGCGGCAATGGCTTTCGTAATGTCTCCGGAATACTTGATTCCGCCGTCCGCGATGATCGGAACGTTATACTCGCGCGCAACGGTAGCGCAGTCGTAGATGGCCGTGATTTGCGGAACCCCGATGCCGGCGATAATGCGCGTCGTGCAGATCGAGCCGGGACCGATGCCGACTTTGACGATGGAGGCGCCGGCCTCGATCAGATCGCGCGTGGCTTCGCCGGTCGCCACGTTGCCCGCCACGATCGTCAGATCCGGATAGCGGTCGCGCAGCTTGCGCACCATCTCGACGATGTTGATATGGTGGCCGTGTGCCGAGTCGACGACCAGCATATCGACGCCGGCCCGTACAAGGGCTTCAGCCCGCTCAAACGTATCTTTGGAGACGCCTACCGCAGCGCCGACGAGCAGACGCCCGTATTTGTCTTTGGCGGCGTTCGGGAATTGAATGGCTTTCTCGATATCTTTAATGGTGATAAGTCCTTTGAGGGTGTTCGACTCATCGACCAGGGGCAGCTTTTCGATCTTATGCTTCTGGAGAATGATTTCGGCTTCCTGCAGCGTCGTTCCGACGGGCGCGGTCACCAGATTTTCCTTGGTCATGACTTCTTTGATCTTGATGGAATAATCATGAACAAACCGCAGGTCCCGGTTCGTAATGATCCCTTGCAGCTTGCCGTTGTCGTCCACGATCGGCACGCCCGAAATCCGGTATTTGCCCATCAGCTCTTCCGCATCGTATACGTGATGTTCCGGTGTCAGCGAGAAAGGGTTCGTAATAACGCCGCTCTCCGAACGCTTGACCCGGTCCACTTCCTCCGCTTGCTGCGCGACCGACATGTTCTTGTGAATAACACCGATGCCGCCTTCACGGGCAATGGCAATCGCCAAGGCCGATTCCGTTACTGTGTCCATCCCTGCGCTGATCAACGGAATATTCAGCTTCACCGAGGCGCTTAACGTAGTCGACACATCCACGTCCCTGGGCAGAACCGAAGATTTGCGCGGGACGAGCAAAACGTCGTCAAACGTAAGGCCTTCCTTGGCGAATTTATTTTGCCACACGAGAATTTTCCTCCCCTTTTAAGTTCCGATAACCGGTTGTTCTCCGATTGATTATAGGCAATCTTAGCAGAGGCATAACAGGCTGTCAAGGCGCAAGCATGAAGGGCAGGAAAAGCTGGAAAACCGCTCCGCTACTGGCATTCGCGAACGGAAGCATATCCCAGTAACCCGCTGTTTATAGGATCCGTCCGTTTGGCAGACAAAGGAGAAGGCACTGCACGCGCTGACGTTTACGCGGACTTCCCGTCATCCTTTTATTGGATGATGATATGAGTTCAGGGAGTTCAAGGCACGGATGATTGAAGCGACGATTATGGCGACCGTTCATCGCGCAATCCGAACAATGGAACAAAAAAAGAAGCACCCCAAAGAGATGCTTCTTGCTGTTCGACCTGGCAGCGTCCTACTCTCCCGGGACCCTTCGGTCCAAGTACCATCGGCGCTGGAGGGCTTAACGGTCGTGTTCGGGATGGGTACGCGTGGTTCCCCTCCGCC